>Ga0335069_10002405_pt1 | contig 28865 bp, 46 predicted proteins | sample Lox_Sample_11_FD_206714 | JGI IMG/M metagenome (GOLD analysis project Ga0335069, IMG submission 206714) | Soil microbial communities from Loxahatchee National Wildlife Refuge, Florida, United States - Lox_Sample_1.1 | ecosystem: Environmental > Terrestrial > Soil > Wetlands | place: USA...
AGAGACACTAGTTCCAGTCCGGTGGTGCAGGCCGCGTGGCGCATGTCCAGCCTAGGTTACCACGTCGTGCCCATCCGCAACAAGGCCAAATTCCCGGAGGACAGCAATTTCCTCCACTTCCGCATCAAACCGGACGAACTCACCACCTATTTCACCCCCAACCGGGAGTGGAACGTGGGCGTGATCATGGGGACCGAGGTCTCTCCGGGCCGGTTCATGGTCGGGATCGACATCGACGAGGAGGACGACGTTCTCATCCAGCGAGTGCGCACCGCCATCGACGGCGAGCCGGTCACCAAGAAAGGTCGCAAGGGCCTCACTTATCTGGTCTGCTCCCCCCACGAGATAAAGTCCAGAAAGTTCCGGCGCCAGGACCGCATCACCAAGAAGAATTATACCGCCATCGACTTCATGGGCGTCGGCAATCAGACCGTCGTCCCGCCGTCCATCCACCCGGACACCGGCCAGCCTTACCAGTGGATTTCCGAGCGCTCTCTCGAGAACTGCCCGCCCACCGACCTGCCGTTGATCGACGAGTGGACGGTGGTCGAGATTCAGACGGCAGTCAACAAGCCGGATTCGCCCTGGTTCCTCATCAACGACATGTCGTGGCACGGGCCGGGCGGCGGCGGCACCGTCGACGACTCGTTGATGCGGGCCACGGCGGCCATGTTGGAGGCCGGCTGTCCCGACGACTTCATCTACAATCGTTGCCGGCGGGCGGTCGATGCCTGCCTCGCCACCCATGGGCGCAACGATTGGGACGATGCCGTCTACGACAAGCGCATTCGCAATCTGGTAGAGTCCGGGCGCCAGAAGGGATTCGACGCCACGGCGCCCAACGCGCCCGGGTCCAAGAAGATACCACCGGCCCTCATTCGGGCGCGTTGGCTGGCCGGCGCCCTGGGTGGTCGCGACCTGCTGCGCCGCAATCCTGGCCTGCTGCTCCGTTATTCGGACGGCTGCTGGACGCCGCAACGGCCGGAGCCGCTCGAAATCCGTCTCATCGACGAGTTCAATATCGCCCACAAGGAGATGCGGGAGGCGTTCCTCACTCTGCGCGACATGATCGAGCCGTGGCCAGACGTGCGCATCCCCAGGGTACGCCTGCAGAACGGCACGTTCGACCTGATGACCGGCCACTTTTCCGAACAAGGGATGCCGGAGGACTACATCCTGCACCGCCTTCCCTTTCACTACGACGCCGACGCCGAGTGTCCCATCTATGACCGCTTCATCCAACGTGCCTTTAAGCAAGCGGTGCGCGACGACGACCCGCGTTCGGACGAGGAGCGGGTGGACGACCAGCGCCTGTCGGTCCAGAACTTCGAGGAGTTCGTCGGCCTGACGTTGGTCCCCGATCTGTCCTTCCAGACGGCGATGGCGGTGGTGGGAGAGACGCGCACCGGCAAGTCTACCTTGCTCAACCTGATCTCGATGTTGCATTCTCCCGACGCCATCTCGGCCTCGACCATCGACACTTTCAATGACGAGCGGGCGCGCACCGCCATGGTCGGCAAGCTCATCAATATTTCGTCCGAAGTCGACCATATGTCGGCCATGGCCGACCGCATGTTCAAGGCAGTGACCGGCGGCGACAAGGTGCCGGTGCGGGCGCTCTACCAGGAACAGACCTATGCCGTCATCACTGCCCGCATCATCATCACTGGAAACGAGAACTTCCGCTACTCCGACGATTCCGGCGCCATCGAGCGCCGGCTGCTCTACCTGCATTGCGGAGAGTCGCTGCGCAAGGAAGAGCAGGACGTGGGCCTGCCGGACAAGCTCAAGGCCGAACTGCCGGGTATCTTCAACCGGATGGCGGCCGGCTATCTGCGCCTCAAGGCACGCGGCGGCTTCGAAAAGCCGCGCATCCACACTATCAAGGTGCAAGAACTGTCGGAGGAGAACAATCAGGTATATCAGTTCCTCATCGACCAGACCCACGAGGGCCTGCATCTAAAGCACCCGGACTACGTCGTGCCCAACGGAGTCGAGCCGGCGGTCGAAGCGCTGCAGGTCTACATGCGCTATGCTGAATGGGCCAAGGCGTCCGGCCACAAGCCGATGTCCAACGTCACCTTCGGCACCCGGCTGACTCGAGCAGGCTTCCCTTCGACCGTAAGGCGCATCGGCGGACGGCCGGTGCGCGTGCGTGCCCTCACCTTTCTCAACCCGCATGGAGGCTACTAATGCCGACTAGCATCATCAACGTCAACAATCACCCGTCGTATGAGGACGGCCTCGACGAGGTCATCCTGGCCAAGATGATGCGGGATAGCGCCCCGGCGGTTAAGGCATTCCAGATCGCACAGACGCACGGGCTGGCGGTCGAATGGGTGGTATGGTTCGTGGCCGGAATCCGGCAGGGGCTGCCGGTGGTGACCGCTGCCCAGCAGGCGTTGACCGAATGGAACATGTAGATTGTAGGGACCCGCTTGACTCCCGATGGCGGCCCGTGCTCTTCTCTCGTCGCCAGGGGGTCGTCTCCTGGCAGGTAGCACGGCGGTTTGTTGGACCGCCTTCTGCCCCACACGCAAACTAGACGGCGGACCGGTAAATTGGAAACCCTCCGTTGAGACCGGTCCGCCGATTTTTTAATGGATAGACAGATACTGGTCGACTGGTTCATCGTGAGGCTCCGTCCGGGCTATTGGATCGTCGGCGGCCAGGGTAGCCGGGGCTTCGTCGGGGCGCGTCTCCGGGCCTCCGAGGGGCGCCGAGACGGCCTTCTGGCCTACAGCGACGCCGGACCGCTGCTGCTCGTCCACGGACGCGGCACTTATCACCCGTGCCCCCGGCCATGATCACGCTCGTCCTGCTCTGGCATATGGGCTACTGGAACGCGGTGCTGCACGTGACCGGCTTTCACTCGATGGATGAATGCAATACCATGCTGCATCGGCACGCCGTCCACGTGGCCTTTTCCGGGGCGGTAATCGACAAGGCACAATGCGTGATGGAGAAGGAATCGTGATCGCTTCTGCTCAAACGATAAAGTTCCAAGTAAACTACTTGGATGAGGCACCGTGGCAGCGCCACGTCATCGAGCCTTTCCATGAGCGATCGTCGTTTGCCGGCCTGACCTATGGCCTGTCGCCGGCCGGCTATGACATCCGCGTGGCTGAGGAACTGGAACTGGGGCCGAGCGACTTCAAGTTGGCGTCGTCGGTGGAAAGCTTCCATATGCCGATCCACTGGCTGGGCGTAGTGCACGACAAGTCGACGTGGGCGAGGCAGGGCATTTGTCTACAGAACACGGTGATCGAACCCGGGTGGCGCGGCCAGTCCCTGACGCTCGAAATCTCCAATCACTCGCCGCGCCGCGTTCACATCAAGGCCGGGTCGCCTATCGCCCAGGTGGTCTTCCATATACTCGACCGGCCGACGCACCAGCCTTATAATGGTCGATATCAGGACGCCCCGGCCGGCGCGTCGCCGGCCATTTTCACCAAATGAAGTGGCAGGGAATCGAAATACAGGACCTGACGGAGGAGCAGCTGCTCGAGGCTCACAAGCGGGCGCTGCGCATCTGCGGGGAACTGTGGGCCGAAGTCGGTCGAAGAAAGATGACGATGCGGGCCTGCGAGAACGCGGGCCTGCCCCCTCCGAAAAAGCCGGCCCGCTGACCGCCGGTTCACTCGTCTTTTCACCAAGGATATGGACTCCGGAGCGCATCCGTAGTATCCTGTTACGACTCTGTGACGGTGGTAGGACGCCATGTCGCCTGAACTTTTCGAGGAGGGACGCCATGCTCTAGCGAGAATCCTACAAACTTAACACGGCGGAAATGGTCTGAGGGCGTGCGTTCTTCGAGGGGCGTGCGCCCTCAGTGTTTTTAGATGGGATGGCCTCCGGGGGGCCAGTAAAGTCGGGGAACAATGAAAATGGTCTACGGGCCAGTTATGCCTTTTGCTCAAGAACTGCATGCTGCTAAATATCGCGCCATCAACGAGTCCTTCGAGCAGTGCGCCACCAGACAGGCCGACGCTCTCAAGGACGGAGAAGACCACTTCCGGGCCTACCGCGACATCCTACTCGACCAGCGCTTCCTTCCCGGCGGGCGCGTCCAGAATGCAATGGGCAGCCCGCGCATCGTAACTCCCTACAACTGTTTCGTATCGGGCGTCATCCGCGACTCGATGTCGTCGATCATGAAGGTGCTGTCTCAGGCCGGCGACACCATGCGGCTGGGCGGCGGAGTCGGCTATGACTTCTCGCGCATCCGCTTCCGGGGCGCCCCCATCGCCAGCTTAGGCTCGCAGGCGACCGGCCCGGTGGAATGGATGGAACTTTACAATGCGATGGGCGGCGTGCTGCGTTCGGTAGGCGAGCGCAAGGGTGCTCAGATGGCGATACTGCGCATCGACCATCCGGACATCGAGGAGTTCGTGCAGTGTAAGCAGAACGAACACCGGTTCCGCAACTTTAACATCTCCGTCGGGGTCACCGACGCCTTCATGCAGGCACTGGCGGCCGACTCGTCATTCGATCTGACGTTCGGCGGCAAGCGCATCAAGACGATCCGGGCCACGGCTCTGTGGGACATGATCATGCGCTCCACCTGGGAATGGGCCGAACCCGGCGTGGTGTTCCTCGACACCATCAACCGCATGAACAATCTGTGGTACTGCGAGCGCATCGAGGCCACCAATCCGTGCTTTACCGGGGATACCCTCGTATGGACTGCCTACGGGCCGCGCCGTTTGGATGAACTGGCGAAGTCTGGTAGGTCGATACCGGTGTTAACGCAGGACGCGGACGGTAAGATCGTCTACCGCGACATGGTACGCCCGCGCCGCACTCGCCGCAATCAGCGTCTGGTTCGTGTCGTCATGGGGCGCGGGAATGACGGCCGGCGCCGGTCCTATGTAGAGTGCACGCCGAACCACGTTTTTTTCTTAAAGGATGGAAGGGCCGTCCGGGCGGATGAACTAATTCCGGGAGACCGTATATACAGCGTCTATCGACACAAGGCGAATTCAAAGGGGCGCACGCGGCTGTCCGGAGCACATCATCAACCCCTGGCCCACCACGTAGCTGCTGAATATCGGCATGGCCGCTGGCCGACGCCGCACGAAGACGTGCACCACGTCGACGAAGACAAATCGAACGATGCACCCGACAATGTAGAGATCAAGTCGAGTTCATTACACCGATCGCAACATATACGCGGAGACCGAAACCCGGTGCGGCGCTTCCCGGAGCGAAACGTGTTCTGTAAGGGTTTTTCCGGCACAGATCACGGAAAGTGGCGACATGACATCGATACTAAAATATTACAGAAATTACGCCGATCGGGGCTGTCATTCGCCGCAATTTCCCGTCAAGTAAATATGTCCAAATATGGAATAGCAAGGCGGCTCGGTTACACACGTCCTGATAACCATAGGGTGATCGAGGTCATCCGATTAGAGCGCCGGGCCGATGTGTATTGCGGCACCGTGCCTTCGACCGGCCGCTTTTTCGTACAATGCGCCGACGGGGAGGGGGTGTTAGTGAGCAACTGCGGAGAACAGCCGTTGCCGGCCCACGGGGCCTGCCTGCTGGGCAGCCTCAATCTGGTCAAGTACGTGCGCACCGGACAGTCCGGTCGCATCCTCGACCTGATGGGGCTGGACGACGACCTTTATCACATCGTGCGCGCGATGGACAACATCGTCGACCGCGCCGTCTACCCGATGAAGGAGCAGCGGGAGTCGGCCGAGGCCAAGCGGCGCATGGGCATCGGAGTGACCGGACTAGCCAATGCCATCGAGGCCTGCGGCCACCCGTACGGCAGCCCCGGCTTCATGATCGAAGCCAACCGCGTGATGGTGCTCGTGCGCAATCACTCCTACCGGGCCTCCGTCGAACTGGCACGGGAGAAGGGTGCATTTCCGGCCTTCAAGGCGGAGGAATACCTGTCCGGCCCGTTCATCCAGTCGCTGCCGTCTTCCATCCAGGAGGACATCGAGCGCCACGGCATACGCAACTCGCACCTGACCTCCTGCGCTCCCACCGGCACCATCTCTCTTTCGGCCGACAACGTGTCGTCCGGCATCGAGCCGGTCATCTTCCTCGAGCAGAAACGCGTGTCGCGCATGCCGGACGGCGACCGCGAAGTCGTCATCGAGGACTACGGCAAGCGCGTATTCGGCACCATCGGCAAGACTTCCGTCGAGTGCACGGCCGAAGAACACTTGTCGGTGCTGCTGATGGCGCAGCGCCACGTCGACTCCGCCGTGTCCAAGACCTGCAACATCGACGACCGCTGCAGCTGGGACGACTTTAAGGGCCTTTATGTCAAGGCGTGGGAAGGCGGAGCCAAGGGCCTGACTACGTTCAACCCATCGGGCCGGCGCGGGGCGGTGGTGCGCGACGTGCGCTCCAATCAGCCGGTCGAGGGATCGGCATGCAAGATCGCGGCCGACGGCACCAGGACGTGCGAATAGGGAAGCTTTACTGGTCGCTGGCCTGGGGCTGGCCGCCCATCATCAGCTGGGACGGAATGCAGTGGCTGTGATATCTTGACGACCGGGGGCGGGATGTGCTTTAATCCCGCTTCAACTTTATAGGAGCACGACATGCCTTCCCCCATCGACAAATTACTCGCCACCCCCGGCGCCGGCTCTGCTGCCGACCGCGCCGAGGCGATCATCGAAGACTTCGAGGCCCGCGCCCTGTCCTTCGACGAGGCGATGGAGACGCTGGCCCTCGCCTGCGGCGGCGACGTGTGCCTCTACTTCTATGAACGGGAACTGATGGCGGCGGCCGACCTGCTGGGCCGGCATCCGGACCTGGAGGCAGCGTGATGACCAAGCAAGAGCAGCTGATCGCGGCGCTCGAGACGCTGGGCTACGAGCGCGTCCCGGACCAGAAGACCCGAAAATACGTGGTGTTCCGAGACCCAACGGCGGTCAAGGATACTCTATTCTACGTCGGGAAGCAAGGCGCCGTCCGCATCGGCGGTCCGCTGTCCAACACATTCGGGGTCTCCGACAAATGGAAGCGTGAAGTCATCCGGCAGGCTGCCGTCCGCCGGGAACTGGACGGCACCGTGCCGGTTGCACCCAATACTTGACGCGGGGCCTCTGAATACCCATATAAATGGGACCGACAACTTTCATATAGGAGCACGACCTCTTGACCAGTCATGAACTCACCCCGGAGGCCCAGGCCGCCATCCGCAAGATCGAGAAGCTGCTGGCCCTGGCCGGCAACAACCCGAATGAGGCCGAGGCCGCCGCCGCCATGGCCAAGGTCCAGGAACTCCTGGCCCAGTACAATCTCGACATGGCGAGCGTCGGCGACGCGCCGGCCGACAAGTCGCGCGGCGACGTGCGGCTCAAGGGCGGCCTGTACAAGTGGCAGCGCTCGCTGTGGAAGGCCGTGGCCGAACTCAACTTCTGCATGTACTGGTCGACCTACGAAATCGATATGACCAAGAAGGCGGTATATGTGGACCGCTACGGCGACCGCCGCATGGGCCGCAAGACGTTCAAGCACAAGGTGCTGGGCCGCAAGGTCAACGTGGTGTCGACGCAGATCATGGCCGAATACCTGGAGCAGGCGATCGAACGGCTGGTGCGCGACCGGCTCGAGCAGGACCACACTCAGTTCTTCACCCGCTGGGCTGCCTCCTACCGCGAAGGTGTCGCGGACCGGCTGCAGTCCAAACTCTACAAGCGCCGGCAGGAACTGCAGGCGGAAGAGGAGCGCCGGGAACGCGAACGGGCCGCGCAGTCGCGCCACCCGGCGGCGGCCCCTACTTCGAGCGGCGTCGATCTGGCGACCTACACTCAGTCGGAGTATGATGCCAACATCGACCATCTCTACGGCGAAGGCACGTCGGCCCGCTGGGCGGCCGAGCGCTATCAGGCCGAGCAGGCGGCGAAGAAGGCCCGCGAGGAGCGGGCCGCCTGGGAACTGGCACACCCGGCCGAGGCCGCCGCGCAGAAGGCCCAGGCTGAAAAGGAATGGCAGGAGTGGCTCAAGAAGAATGCCGGCCGCAACCGGCGGTCGAGCGGCGGGTACCGCGAGCGCAAGAGCAACCGCGACGACGCCGGCTACTACGCCGGCTACGAGGACGGGGCCAGCATCGGCCTCGACCCCCAGGTCAACAAGTCCAACCAAAGGAGGCTAGCATGATGGCGTTCGGGCCGGGCATTTGCCTGTTCGACGAGAAGTGGATAACCCAGGACGGCCGAATAATTCCGGTGGGGAAACTGACGGAGCCGCATATGCGGAACATTCTGCGGATGTTGGTCCGGAAGCGCCGAGAACGACGCGCCCGGCTGCTGGACGGTGACGAGGTTTCATATCGGACCCGGCCCCATGACGAACAGATGGAGGATTGTTTCAGATGGTGACACGGTTCATCGTCTTGACCCTCGCATTCATGCTGGGCGCTTCTTTGGCGGCTTGCGGTCTGCTTTCATCAATCCTTACTCTACACTGACGGGGGACTTTCCACATGCGCATACGTCGGGAATTGCTCAACGATCCGGTCGCCCTCAAGTGCCACCTGTGGCATCTGGCGGCGACCCTGCTCGCCAGCCGGCTGGTCGGCTTCGCACGCCGGGCCGAGCAGGTCGAGAAGGAAATCCGCGCCCTGCAGCGCCACACCGGCCTGAGGGTGATCCAGCTATGACGGAGCGACCGCAGGCGGCCGGCACCGATGACCCGGCCACGCTCGTGGAATACGAGTTGCCGGACCACTCTCCAGAGGAACATGCCCTGGTCGTGGCCGACCTCAAGGCTCACCGCGCCAAATACCCCAGGTACAGGAGCAACGCAGAAGCCCTGATGGAGATGCTCGACATGGAAGATTACTTGCCGGGCCACTACCGGTGACCGTGTTCCAGAAGGGCGTCCGCTACTACAATCCCAGGGGCAGGCGCCGCTCGTTGCCGCCGCCTCAATGGGAGGTCGTGGACGGGCCGGAGATGCGACGCCTATACCGTGATCAAATGACTCCCGATCTGGCCGTCCGCGTTCAGAACCTGCGCACCATGCACTGCGAGTGGGTCCACGTTGCCTACCTGGAGAGCACCAACTACGTCCTGGGCAACGTGGACGAGAAGAAGTACATACCCACGACCGGGTTGGGGGACATCGACCCGGGACAGTGAACCCATATAGGAGAAAGACCAATGCCGCGACTGATCGTCGATCTGAACTTCGATCCACCGAAACTCATAACCGAATACACGGAGAGCGACAAGATGGGACAGGACAGAGAGCGGCGCGGCGCGTCTTCCGCGAAGAAGGCCCGGAAAGAGGCATCGAACGGCGAAGCTACCGAGGTAGCGGCCGATGCGCCGGAGGCCGCCCGCGACCCGCTCGAGGCCGGCGACGACATCATCGCTTACGCCAAGGGCCTGACGCTGCCCGAGATCAAGGCGTTCTGCGGGACCAACAAGCTGGAAGTCACCCTCGACGGGGCGCCCAACGGCGGCGTGGCCAAGATGCGGGCCATGAATGCGATCCGGTCCGCTCTCAAAGCCGGCAAGGTCCTGCACAAATGAATGACTATGCCGTTATCCTGGCTAAGTATGGGGATGGCCTGCCACATCCCTGGCGTCGCATGGACTGGGACGCGGTACGGGGGGGACCCCTGGTACCGCGCTGCAACTGCGACGCGTCGCGCCACCCGCACGACCACGTCGAGCGCTTCCACATTTTCCGTCTTCTTTCGTTCGGGGCGGCCCGGCTGTGGCTGGAACATCAATTGTTTGCGCGCTACGCAACCCCACCCCGCAAGCCTCGCATGAATTCGGGATATATGTGGAACTTGACAGGGAGCCTGTAAATGCTTATTTTAAAGGGACGGGCGGCACCCGCCCTACCTCGAAACCCATATAGGAGAACGACCGCATGACCACGTTGCACCACACCATTTCCAAGAAGGCCCGCAAGCTGGGCGTGTCCATCGCCCTGAACGGTGACGACACCATGACCTTCACCCACGACTATTCGGGTAAGGCATTCAACGGCACTGACGGCAAGGCCCTCATCCGGCAGGTCGAGGATCACATCAAGTCGCTGGTCAACGGCGAAGAAAAAGTAGTGCACGGCACGGTCACGGGCCGGCTTCCCGGCACCAATAAACGTAATCCCGTGACCAAGGCCAAGGCCAAGAAGGCCGCGCCCGCAAAGGACGGTGACCCGCTGGCGACGAAGAAGACGCTCAAGACCGGCCGCTCCGGCGTGATGGTCCTCAAGTACCACACCCAGTACATGAACAACGGCGGCGGGTCGGGCGACGACCTGGACGTGGCGCTGCGCGAGGCCGTGATGGTCCCGGTCGCCAAGGGGTCGAAGAAGACCGCCCTGAACTGGGACGCCCTCGAGGACATCGCCGACCGCCACGGCGTGTGGGATGCCAAGTACCGCAACTTCAACCCCGGCATGGCGCGCATGAACGTGTCGAACCGGCTGCGCGCGATGCTGCGCCGGGGTGAAAAGGTCGTGATCCGGGGCAAGACGATCCCGCCCATCGAGGCCGACTGATCGGGAAGCGTGGCCCCAGCTATGGTGAGTGCAAGCCACGTGGACGGACGGCCGGTGCCCCCAGGGTGCCGGCCGTCCGGCATGTTTAAGTGTGGAAAGGAATAACGGACAATGCCGAGACCCGCCATCGTTTTCGTGAACGCTCAGCCGCGTGCCGGCAAGGATACCCTGGCCGACGCCCTGGTGGACAGCATGGGATTCATCAAGATGCGGCAGGCAGAACCCATCCGCCGCGCCCTGGCCGGCTTCTTTGACCTGCCGATATCGACCATCGACGAGATCGTCGACAATCACAAGGGCAAGTCCCTGGAATCGCTGTACGGGGCCGAAATCCGCGACCTGATGATCGACTTTTCCGAGAACTGGGCCAAGAAGAAGATGGGCACTACCATCTTCGGCCGGCTGTTCACCCGGAAGCTGGACCGGTTCATTACCATGAACAAGTCGGTAGTGGTGGCCGACGCCGGCTTTGACCACGAGACCGATCCGGTCGTCAAGGCATTCCAGGACCGTGCCTGCATCCTGCTGGTCCGGCTGTTCCGGGGACCGGTCGAAATGGAAAAATGGGACAGCCGGCACCGACTCGACCCGAAGCGATGGGGCATCGACAGCATCGACATCCACAACGACGGGACGCGGCAGGATATGCAGTCGGAGGCCGTGCGCCGCGTCCGCAACTGGTATGAACTCAAGCTGTCTTCCTACGTCGATGGAGACAGATGATGTGCGCTTAGACCGACAAGAAGGAGAAGGACTGATGGCTGAGAACGATGCTGCTGTGGAGGCGGCCGCGCGCATTATTTGGTGTGATCCGATCCAAGAACGTCACCTTGCAGAGACCGCCAAAGCCATCGCCGCCTGGTGCTTGGCGAAGGCGGATGAGCCCTACGGTTGCGCAACGTTTGAGGGCGCCTGTCATCTTCGGTCCTGGCTGATGGTGCAAGCAGCCGATCTGACGCGCCCGCGCGAGGGGAGGGAGGGATGAGCCCTTGGATTTTGATTGTTGTGCTGTCCGTCTATGGCGGCGATATGATCGCAATGCAGCAATTCAGCACGCAAGCGACCTGCGAGGCCGCGAAACAACAGGTGCTCACAATGAACACAGAGTACAGGGCTAGAGCCGCATGTGTGCCGCAATGACCATGCCGACCGACAAGCCGCAGGCCACGGCGCCCGCCGGGACGCTGCCATATAGCCGCATTCAGGAAATTTTGGACCGTTTCTGGCGCGATGACGCTTATGACATCGAAGACGCGGAACTCGATATCCTGGAAGCTGCCCGCGCCGCGCAGCCCGCCGCGTCTGCCGACACAGCAGAGATGCGGAGGCTGGCGAGCGAGTGCGATAGCCGCGCGATACGCAGATTGAAGACGCACGAGGAGGCCGGTCTCGATGCAGCGCAGCTAAATATAGCCCGTGACGCTCTCCGCATCGCCGCCGACGCCCTGGACGGCCATGAGCGCGACTGGCGAGCTGTGTACGAGGCCATTGGGCTTGACTACGACACGGTGAACGACGCGAAGACAGTTGCCGACCGCATCGTTGCTCTCGTGAAAGCTGAGAAGGCCCTGCGGGATTGGGCGGACTGCGCGTTGTATGACGCCACGATGGAGGGGCCGAAACTCAAGGGCTGGAACCGTTCGGCCCTGGATCGGTGCCTCCGCGAATACATGGAAGCCGCCCTCTTCCCCACCGGGCAAGCCGCCAGCACGAAGGAGGAATAGATGGACTTTCCGCCACACCCACTAGCGTTGCTCGGCCATCGCAACGGTGCTCTCGGAATGGAGGCCGGTGATCGCGTTGTATACCGCCTGGACGGCCGCCATGGCCGCGCTGACGAGTTCACTTCCGATGGCGAAGCGTTCATCACCTGGGATGATGGAACCTACGATATCGTGAAGTGGAAGAACCTCTATCCTGAGGCCGCCAGCACGAAGGAGGGGGAATAGATGGGCAGAGACACCGGGTTGTCCGCGATGGTCGAGGACGACGAGCTTGTCATCCGCATCGGCATAGATGTGCTCAAGACCGCGATTGAGGCGAGCGACTATTTCCAGCCCTATAATGAAAAGACGGGGGAGTTTGAGCAGATCATGGTGAACGATCCCGCGACATTCGCCAAGTCGATGGCCTACCGGCTCAATGACGAAGCCGAGGACGGGGAAACGCTGATTTACGCTATGCTGGACAAGGCCGCTGAAACCGTCGTGGAGCAAGGCGACGATGGTGTTGACACTCCCGAAGCCGCCAGCACGAAGGAGGGGGAATAGATGAGAAACGCGCTTGAGATCGGCAGCCCCGAAGCGCTATTGCAACTGGCCGATGATGTTGCGTGGCTTGCCAGCAAGTTGGAGTTCCGGCGGAACTGCTATCAAGCGGGCGACGATGAAAAACGTCGGGCAATTGCTGCGCGGTGGACAGCCGAGCGCGGCAGCGAGGAGCAGGACTGATGGGCAAGAGTGCGAGAGAGGCTGCGATAGAGGCTGTCGCGCGTGAATTGGCGGCCCAGTACGACCCAGCGAAACCGCCGCCGTGGGGCAATTTCCAGGTAGAGGCCATTCTGATCCTGGATGCGCAAGCGCGCGCCGGCTTCAACCCCCCGTCTCTCGCCGCGACACATGCGGTGGTGCCGCGCGGCAGCGAGGAGCCGTGAACTAACCCCCGTTGACAAGAGTATAGGTTGCATGATTAGGTAACCACCAGTCGGGGTCAACCCTAGAGAGAAGCCAGGAGGAAGTCATCATGGCAAAGGCAAAGACTGCAAAGAAGGCCGCCAAGAAGGCGGTCAAGACGGCCAACGGAAACGGCGACAAGATCGATCGCGGCAAGTACAAGTACGAAGCCACTGAGATCACCGACAAGGACGGCAAGAAGCGGAAGGTGATCGACAACGGCGACCGCCTGTCGGCGGCCCTGCGCGGTCTGTCGGCCGACGAAGTCATCGGCATCGCCCGTAAGAACGGGGTCGATGTGAAGGATGGCTGGAAGAACCTGAACGAGGGGATGCGGCGCATGGCCGCCGGTAACGCCCTGCGCGCCGTCGTGCGCGATGGAAAGTCCGTCGACGTGAACGGCAAGAAGGTGGCGTCGCTGTAAGTTTCTAGGCGGCGGGATTCCCCCAGTCTCGTCCGCTAAGAGGTCGCCGGCCCCAGGCCCCCATCCACCTTGGGGCCGGCGACGCCCATCCACCCCATATAGGAGTAAGACCGATGGCCTTGACCTTCCATACACCCCCGCAAGAAGTGCAGTGGACCGAGGGCCTGCTCCTCGCCATGTTCATGTATTTCTTCTTTCAGCCGTCCGGCAACATGCTCATGTATGAGCGGCTAAAGCAAGACGTGGGAACGGAACTGTTGCGGCTGGGCCTGCTCGAGATCGACCACAGCCGGGCGGTAATGAACTGATGTCCCGCCCCCGCGTGTTCATCACCCAGGACGAAGACCGCTTCGATTTCAGCGGTCTCGACGCCTACGGCCAGCGCATCACCATCTTCACTCGCTCCACCTATCCGGACGAAGTAGACCAGCGCACCAAATGGATGGTGGACCGGGTGCGCTCCGTCTTCGGGCGCCGACCTTATGACCCCCGCTACGACCACATCGCCATCGTTGGCGACATGCTGGGTGTCGCCGTCGTCTTCATGGTCCTGGGATCGATGGGCTTGACAAACGTCACCGTCCTAAAGTATGATGGCAAGGAGAAGGCGTACTACCCCGCAACCATTCAACTCATATAGGAGAAAGACGAATGACCAGATTTTACATTACCGTTGGCGTCCTGGAATACGACGACATCCAGGAGACCGTCGTTCTCGACCGCGAACAGATCGACATCCTGTTCGAAGCCCTGACGCCGGGCGGCGTCGCGCCGGACCTGACCCGTCTGGACGAACTGTCCACTGCCGTCGATAAGGTGCAGGGCGACGCCAAGGTGGCCGAACATGACTAAACTTTCGGAGATTAAGACAGGCGACGTGCTCGAAGCCGATGGCGGCTTTGATTGCATGGACGAAGGAACGCGTTACACGGTAGAGGAAGACGACGCCGCATTGTTTGTTAACTGCCGTGAAGGAAAGCACTACCTGGATGGACAGGTGGACGTTCCGGGAGGGGACTTGGTCGGATTGCATAGGGTGGCCGAACATGACCGCAGCTAAGAAGAAGGCGCCCAAGAAGGCGACCCCGGCCCAGCAGCTGGCCCGCGATGCCTTCAAGTTCGTGACCGCCGTGGAGAAGTCCTATTCCAAGGTCAAGCAAGAACCGGCGGCGGTGGCGGCATTCTACGTCGGCCTCGTGCAGGCGATGGATGCCATCTCCACCAATCTCAAGGGTGGGTCGGACCTCATCAATCGGCTCAAGACCGAGATCATCCCCCAGCTGTTTGAGGACCACAAGACCAAGACCGTGACCATCGTCCTGCCGGACGGCGACCGGCGCGTGACCGTCTCGGAACTCCTGCGCGTGTCCATCGGCGAGGACAAGGATAAGGCCAAGAAGTGGTTGAAGGAGAACGGTCTGGCCGATCTCGTCATCGAGACCGTGAACGCTGGTACGCTGGCGTCGGCGGCCCGGACGATGGCCGAAGAGGGAAAGGAACTCGACCCCGACCTGTTCAAGTCCATCGTCATGCGCACCACGTCCGTGACGAAGGTGTGACGATGACGAGGCGCGACTGGGCCGAGATCGGCATCGCACTGGTGGTGGCCACCCTCCTGGTCTGGATGCTGGCCGGCTGCACCGACCCGCACGCCGGCCAGTTTCCGCCGGGCAAGGATTCCATGCTCCTGTTCCTGCGTGACCAGCGGTCGGCAACCACATGGAGTGACTAGGAATGTGCGCACAGACTGAGGATGCTATTTATTGGTGGCAGTGCCTGTGGGGCCATCGCTGGACGAAATGGCGACCGGAAGACAGCCTTAAGAAATACTACCCGATGCTCGACAAGTCGGAACCCGTAGCCCTGCAGCGTCGCGACTGTCTGACGTGCGGCCGGATTCAGGTGACCCGACTTGGCTAACTTCATGGCCGGGGCTGGACGGCCCGACCCGGTCCATGATCTCATCCGGGCCGTTGAAACCCTCTTATAGGAGATAGACCACCATGGCGAAACCCGCCGCACAGACCAAGCCACCCGAATCCCGTTCCGTCGCCACCACCCCCAAGGGTGCCATCGCCGAAGTTCCCGAATACATGCGGGGCAAGGCAGGCCAGGGCACCGAGGGCGTCGGCGCCGCCGATGTGGCATTGCCACTCATCAAGCTGGCCCAGGCCATCTCTCCCGAACTCGACACCATCGATGGCCTCAAGGCCGGCGACTTCTTCCATACGGTGACGGAGGACATCCTGGGTCCGGAACTGACCATCGTCATGGTCTACTGCGACATCCGCGCCATGCTGTGGCGCCCGCGCAAGAGCGGCGGCGGCCTCCTCGCCCGGTCGGAGGACCTCAAGACCTGGAACCCGTCCAACGCGGTGTTCGACGTGACCCTCGACAACAAGAAGATCGTGAAGTGGGCCACCAAGGGCAGCGTGATGGAGTCGCGCCTGCTCGAGTTCGGCACGTCCGACCCGGACGACCCGCAGAGCCAGCCGGCCGGCACCCGCATGTACAATCTGGCGGTGATGCTGCCCGATTACCCCCAGCTGTCTCCTTCGATCGTCACCAACCAGCGCAGCCAGATCAGGCCGGTCAAGAACCTGCTGGGCAAGATGAAGATGAGCCGGGCGCCGTCCTGGGGCCAGCGGTTCAAGCTGCAGTCGGTCGAAGATCAGGGACCATCCGGGCCGTTCTTTAACGTCCGCTATATCGCCGACGGGTTCGTGACCGACCCGCAGGAGGGGACCATCTACGAGGAATTCTACAAGAAGTTCCTGGACGATGGCGTCCGCATCCGCGAAGAGGACCTGGAGCAGGCGTCGTCCGACGTGGCCGCCGCCGCCCAGGGAAGCGGCGAGAAGGCACCCGCCGACCGTCCCGGCTACTGATATAGCTTCAGATGTCGCACCCCCTCCGGTGGCCCGGGAGGGGCGCGACGTAGGCAGGCCGGCGGAGGAGGGTAGCGGCAAGCGCCTTCGCCGGCCGCTTCTTTTGAGGGAGACCATTTCCATGGATGACGACGAGCAGGTCTGCGACATCGGCTGGGCGGTCAAACAGATGCGCCTAGGGTTCCGCGTCCGCCGCACCGGGTGGAACGGGAAAGGTATGTGGCTGGGAATTATAAACCCTGGTGAGGACCCCCGATACCCAAGACAAAACACTGATATGGACCAGCCGTACGTCTTTATTCGGACGATGCAGGACCAGTGGGTGCCATGGGTCTGCAGCCAGACCGATCTGCTGGCGACCGACTGGGAGATCGCCGAATAATGGCCCTGACCGAAGATGAACTCCGCCGGCTACAGGACATCCTGGCCCTGTGCGAGGATCATGAGGGCCAGCTGCGCAGCCGGGAGCGGCAGTTTGTGGCCGACCAGCAGAAGCGGCTCGAGGACCACGGCGGCAACATCAACATGTCGCCGGCCCAGTGGAAATGGTTGCTCGACATCGAGGAGAGGCTGACCCGATGAGCAGCAAGCTGGCGGCCGATGCCGAGATCGTGCTAAAGCGGCTGGCCGATGCCGCGACCAGGGAGGTCGTCTATGATGTTGAGACTTCTGGCCTGGACTGGCGTTTTAATTTTATATGCGGTTACGTTTTTACTTTTGGTCCTGACCCTCGTGATACTTTTTATATTCCGGTGCGTCACGATGGCGGTGCAAATCTGCTCGACTGGACTCCGCCTGATCAGCCGATGAACGGCGGGATGAAGCGCCACCCGTTCGAGAAATCGCTGCTGTATGCCGCGTCGCGGCGCGACCTGCGCTGGATCGGCCACAATGTCAAGTTTGACCTGCTGATGACCGGCGGCCCGGTGACCGACGTGGTGATCAAAGGTCCGCTCGAGGACACCATGGTCAATCAGCCACTGATCAATGAATTTACGCCCGGCTTCTCCCTCGAAGCCTGCTGCAAGTATTTCGGCATCACCGGCAAGATAGAGGAGCCGCTCTATCGGCATATGGCGGCGAAGTTCGGCGGCGAACCGACCCGCAAGGACCAGATGAAGAATTTCTGGCAGCTGGCCGGCGACGACCAGCTGGCGCTCGACTACGCCCGCCAGGACGGCGTGGCCACCTGGAACCTGTGCATGCGCCAGCGCAAGGAGATCGAGGCGGACAACCTGACCCGCGTGTGGGAGGTCGAGCGACGTGTGACCCGGGTGCTGTTCCGCATGGAGCGGCGCGGCATCCGCATCGACCTGGAGCGCTTCGGGCAGGTCCGCAAGATCGTGGACGACCGCATCGAGCAGGCGTCGAGCAAGCTGCCCAAGGGAATGAACGTGCGGGGTCCCAAGGACCTCGTCCAGTTCTTCACCGACATGGGCCTCAAGGACAAGTGGCCGACGACGCCGCCGTCCGCCAAGTTCCCTCACGGTCAGCCGTCCTTCAAGGAAGAGTGGCTGTCGACCAACGAGCCGGGAAAGCGCATCCTGGCCGTGCGCAAGTACGTGCACCTGCGCGATTCTTTTCTCAAGCCTCTGCACGAGAGGCATATATGGAAAGGAAGAGTCCATGCCACCTACAACCAACTTCGTAATGATGAATTTGGAACAATCACCGGCCGACTGTCCTGCAATGATCCAAACCTGCAACAGGTTCATAAGAGAAATAAAGAACTTGGGCGACTGTTCCGGTCGATCTTTATCCCGGACCCAGGAAAGCTCTACGCCGCCGTCGACTATTCGCAGATCGAACCCACCCTACTTGCTTACTACAGTCGATCTAAGGTTCTCCTCGAGGGCTATCGATCCGTTCCACCTGTCGACGCTCATACCTCAGTGGCTCGCGCAGCCGGAATTGACCGTGAGAGCGGAAAGCGACTTAATCAAGCAATTCTTACGGGGGCTGGGGAGCGCAAGGTAGCGCTCATGCTGGACAAGCCGATGGACGAGGCGCGGGCCATCATGTCTAGCTATTTCGAAGCGATGCCGGAGATCAAGACCCTGCAGAAGGAGGCCGGCGCCCGCATGCGCGCCCGGGGCTACGTGCTGTCCATTCTCGGCCGCAAGGCGCGGCTGGAGGACGCGTCACAGTCCTATAAGGCCCTCAACCGCCTCCTGCAGTGCGGCAATGCCGACATCCTCAAGCTTAAGATGGCGGAGATCGACGAAGAATGCGAGCGCCGGGGCGACGAAACCAATCTGATCAACAACATCCACGACGACCTCGCCTATCAGTTCCCGGCCGACGACCGCGAGTTCTACGAGTGGTGCCTGCGTCACATGGAGGACTTCGCGTCCGAGGAGGCCCAGATCAAGCTGGACGTGCCGCTGCGCGTGGCGGCGGGCGAAGGAAAAAATTGGTCCGAAGCTACCTATGGCGTCGAGCCGCAGGGGGAGTTGAAGCTGTGAATGAGCACAAGGCCGAAGACCTTTTCTGCCAAGACGTGCGGGAGGCTGGCGGGCTGGCCATCAAGACGCGGTCCCGTTTCCAAGCCGGGTTCCTCGACCTGTTCGTAAAGATGCCGGGCTGGGTGGGCGTCTTCCTCGAGTGCAAATATGAGCACCCGCGCACCAATGGACAATACCCGGTGCCGCTGAGTGAACTGCAGCGCCGATCTATTGCTGAATTCCAGGCGGTGGGGCAGCCGGCCGGCTGGCTACTGTTCACGGCGGACCGGTCCGATCTTCGCTGGTCCCTCTTGCGCGTGGTGGCCGGCTCGAGTTACGGTAGTATCCCGCGCCAGAGCGGCCCATGGGCGACGCGGCGACGCGGCGGACGGTTCGACATCCAGTACTTGTTGGCAAATGTAACGAGGGGAGAATAATGAACTTCAACTGGACGGAAAAAGGCAGAGCGGCGGTCCTGGTCGGCGGTCAGTTCGGCAGTGAAGGCAAGGGCCAGATCGCGGCATGGCTGGCGCACAATGCCAATCGGTGCGGCATCGACGTGGCGACCACGAACGCGGGCGCCCAGGCCGGTCATACGACGCGGTACAAGGATGAGCGCATGTTCATCTGCTACCACCTGCCGACGGCCGGCGTCATCGACCGAAAGTCGACCATCTATGTCAACGGCGGGTCGATCATTGACGTGGACCAGCTGAAACGCGAGATCGCGTCGCTCGATGACGTGGATATCTACGGACGGCTGGTGGTGCACCCGCGTGCCGCCGTCATCACCGACGAAGCCAAGAAGGCGGCGAAGGACATCGAGAAGTCGCCCGGCATCAAGTACGGTGCCATCCAGAAGGGAGTCGGCCAGACGCTTGCCGGCAAGGTGCTGCGCCGGGGCCGGGTGGCCGATCAGGAATCGCGCCTGCAACCTTTTGTACAGGAGTTGAGTCTCAACCGTATGCTGCAGGGAGGCGCGGCGGTATCGGTCGAAATACCACAGGGAACCGGGCTGGGACTGATTCATGGCCACGTCTACCCGTACACGACTTCCCGCGACTGCTGGGTCGGCAGCGGCCTCAACGACGCCGGCATACACCCGGCTTTCCTTGGTAACGTTGCCATGGTGGTGCGAACCTTCCCCATCCGCGTCGGCCATTCGTTCAATGAGATGGGGGAGAAAATCGGCGACTCCGGGCCGTTCTATCCGGACAGCACTGAACTAGACTGGGCCGAGAAATTTCCCGGCATCGAGCCGGAGCGCACGACCGTGTCGAAGCGAGTGCGCCGGATCGCGACATGGTCGGACGAACAGTACCGGGCGGCCCTGGCCCTCAACCGTCCGAACATCATCGCTCTGACTTTCGTCGACTACCTGCGAAATCCCCAGGAGTTCTGGACCCGCGTGCACCGGATGCGCCAGATGGAAGTTGACACCATGGGCTTCCGTCCCCAGCATATTTATTCGTTCGGCCCGTGCCAGGAGGACGTGACCGACGACCCCGAGGTCGTCGTCCGCTATTTCGCCAACCGCGTCATGCCGGAGTGGGCGAAATGAGTCACGACCGGGGGTGCTTCAAATGCGGCGACGACCGGAACTACTACTGCGGTCAGATAGACTGCCCCCAGCCGGTGCCGGACGGTTCGTTTAAAGGCGAAATCCGCAACTCCAGGGAAAGGGCGGCGGCCATCGAACTGCGCCCGCCCCTGGCCCATTTCTCGCAGGAGATGGAGCGCAAGCTACGGCTGCGCGACCCGCTGCATCAGGGGCACCCTCATATGAACATGGACCAGCTGATGTTGCGTCTGATCGACGAGGCCCGCGAACTGGTCGAAGCCCTGCGGTCGCGCGACCTGAAGTCGATACGCGGCGAGGCGGTGGACGTGGCCAACTTCGCCATGCTCATCTTCAAGCGGACGCTGCAGTGCCGGGAGTCGGAGACGGGTACCCATAAGTTTACAAGGGGCGCCCGGCCGTTTTGTTGTCTGTGCGGCGAGATGGAAGAAGATGTGGCATATTAAGGGGAAGCCGTACGCCGTCCAGACCGAGGCTCTCAAGCGGGCCTACGGTCGAAAGGGGTACGGCTGGTGGATGGAGATGGGCCTGGGCAAGACCGCCGTGGCCCTCAATGAATATGTGGACCTCGTGCGGCGCGACGAGGTCGAGCATCTGGTGGTGATCTGCCCCAACTCGCTTAAATGGAACTGGGTGGACGAGGCGGCCAACTTCGGAATGGAGGGAGTGGCGGCCTGGGTGTGGCCGGACGCGTGGCCGCCCAAGGGCCTGATCCGGGCGATCCCGCGCATGCACGTCATGAATTACGAGGCGCTGCTCTACTCCGGCGGTGAGTGGATGAAGGACTTTGCCAAAATCAACGACGGCAAGTTCATGCTAGTGGCGGACGAGACCTCCCGTATCAAGAACTTCCAGGCGTCCACCACCAAGAAGATGATCCAGTTGGCCCCCTATGCTCACACGGTGCGGGCGCTGTCCGGGACGCCGATGGTCAACAACGTCATGGACTACTGGTCGCAGCTGCGCTTCATCCGGCAGGCGCTGGGCAACCCGTACGCCTTCCGCAACCGCTATGCCGTCATGGGCGGCTACCTGGGAAAACAGGTCGTCGGCATCCGAGAGGAAACCCGGTCCGAACTGCAGCGGATACTGGATGACTGTTCGTTCACGGCCCTCAAGTCCGAATGGGCCGACCTGCCGCCCAAAGTGTTCCCGCCGCCGCGTACAGTGTCGCTGGCGCCGCCCCAGTACAAGCATTACAAGGCGATGCAGGACGACCTCATGACCATGCTGGGTGACGAGGCAGTCACGGCGCCGATGGTCATCACCCAGCTGGAGAAGCTGCAGCAGATTTCGTCCGGCTTCATTATCGACAACCAGGACCGCGTCCATGATTTAGTCGACCCGGCCCGCAATCCGAAGCTGATCGAAGTCCGCAACGTCATCGAAGAGGCCGGCGGCAAGGTGCTGATATTCTGCCGGCACAAGCATGCCGTCCACATCCTGCGGCAGGCCCTGGCCGACTTCCGACCGGCCTTCATGATCGGCGGCACGAGCCGGGACGGCCTCGAGCACGAGAAGAAGGAATTCAACAATAATCCGGAGCGCCGCGTCATGATCGCCCAATCTTCGGTCGGCGGCATGGGCCATACGCTGCTGGGTGGAACTGGCCGCGACCGCTGCTCCACTACCATCTTCTTTGAGAACAGTTTCGCGCTGGGCGACCGGCTGCAGTCGGAGGACCGCAACCATCGCCACGGCCAGGACGCCGATTGCGTGACCTACATAGACATCGTGGCGTCTCCGGTCGAAAGGAAGGTCGTGGCGGCCCTGCAAAAGAAAGTCCACCTGATCCAATCTCTGAGGGAAAAATAAATATGCCAGAAGTTCCAGATGTGAAGCGCGACCCCATGGAAGATTTTAAGAGCCGGGTGCGGGAAAAACTAAAGGCCGACATCGGGTCCATGATGCCGGACGATGTGCTGGCCGCGCTGGTTCAACAGGCGGCCCACTCCATGTTCTTCGAGAAGCGCCGAAAGAATGTAGGGTCTGACTACCATCCCCTATATGAAGAAATGCCATCGTGGTTCGAAGAGGCTGTGGCCAAGGAAGTGGAACCGCTGATCCGGCAGGCCGTGCAGGAAACGTTGGTCTCTCCGATGTGGAAAGACTTAATTAGCCGTTGCATCCACGACGCTTTGTCTCAGGACAAGTTGATGATATGTATGGCGGGTGTCATTGGAGACTATATCCATCGGGGGGTTGGGATGGCGGCCCATGACATTGTCAATCAGCTGCGTTCTGCCGGAGTCCGCATTTGAATGTGCTGTGGGGCTGGCTGGGGGCGCTTCTATGGGCATTGTACTATTCGGAGTATGAAGACGATCAATGACCTGCAAACTATGCCACGGCACCGGGAAGGTAGTGTTTCACTGGACCCAGGAACTCCTGGAGAAGTTCATGCCGTGGCGCCGGCCGCTGCCCCTGGAATTTGCGTCCCTGGCCGTCTGCCCGCACATAAGGGGGACCGGGACGCCGTGCTGCCGGGATACCCCGATGTTCTGCCATGACCGCTGTCCGCAACGAAATACTTGACAGAGGGTCTAAGGCACACTATTTTTTAGGGACCGCAACCCATATAGGAGCACGACCGTTGTCCAATTTCGTCCCTTCCCTCTACCAGCAGGCCGTCTTCGACTTCGTCTCCGGCGGCCAGGGTTCGGCCCTGGTCACTGCCGTTGCCGGCGCCGGCAAGACGACCACCATCGTCAAGGCCCTGGAACTGATCCCGTCGCGGGCCGTGGTGTCGTTCCTGGCCTTCAACAAGCGCATCGCCGACGAGTTGAAGGGAAAGGTTCCGTCCAATGTGCGGGCGCAGACGTTCCATTCGGTCGGCTTCTCGGCCTGGAACTATATGAAGAACCGCAACGTGCAGGTGAACCTCACCGACAAGTCGCGTGACCTGATGAAGGCCCATTTCGGGGAGGTACATAATCAGCTGTACGGGGCCTTTGCCTGCAAGCTGGTGTCCCTGGCCAAGCAAATCGGGATGGGGTTCCTGTCGGCCGACGACGCCGCCACCTGGAAGGGATTGGTCGACCACTATGATGTGTCTCTTGACAGCAGCGACGCCCACGAGAATGACGGCATCGAGATCGCCCGCCAGCTGCTCGAGCATTCGATCCGGGTGGCCGACGCCCGCGAAGGCGGCCCGTCGGTGATTGACGCCGACGACATGTTGTACATGCCGCTCCTGCGCAATGCCCGCTTCTTCCCGCACGACTGGGTGTTCGTCGACGAGGCCCAGGACACCAACATGATCCAGCTGGCCATGCTGCGCCGGATGCTCAAGCCGTCCGGCCGGCTGGTGGCCGTGGGCGACCGCCGGCAGGCCATCTACGGCTTCCGGGGCGCCGACGCGTCGGCGATGGACAACATCAAGGTGGCCTTCAACTGCATCGAACTGCCACTGACCATTTCCTATCGCTGCTCGAAGGCGGTCGTTGCCCGGGCGCAGACCATCGTCCCCTACATCGAGGCGCATGCGGACGCGCCGGATGGCGTGGTGCGCAACCTGAACCGCACACGGATCAGCGCCGAGGGCGAATATCCCCGCCACGAAGTCGAGGCCCCGGTCTTCTCGGCCGGCGAGGCGATCATCTGCCGCAACACGGCGCCGCTCATCTCCAAGGCATATGAACTGATCGGCAAGGGCCAGGGCTGCAAGGTTCTCGGCCGAGAGATCGGGGCCGGGCTGATCAAGCTGGTCGAGAAGATGAAGGCGCGAGACCTCGATACGCTCGAAGATCGGCTGGATGCCTGGGGCGAGCGCGAGGCCGCCAAGTTCGTGGCGAAGGGCCAGGAGCAGAAGGCGGAGGCGGTGTGGGACAAGGTGGCCGCCATCAAGGCCGTGATCGCCGGCCTGGACGAGGAGCGCCGCAACGTGGCCGCTCTCAAGAGCCAGCTGAACGACATGTTCTCCGACGACAGCGATAGTCGTCTGGTCATGCTGATGACGGCGCACAAGTCGAAGGGCCTGGAATTCGAGCGGGTCTACATTCTCGAGCCGCAGCTGATGCCGTCCAAGTGGGCGCGGCAGGCATGGCAGCAGGAACAGGAACAGAACCTGCTCTATGTGACTATTACCCGCGCCAAGCGCGAACTCATCTTCTTGGAGTAAGAGAAATGAAACCTACTCCACTTGGACCAATTCAACGTGCCGTTTTATGTTGTATGCAGGAACATAAGACATGGAAACGCGGGGGGTGGTGGACGTGGACAACGGCGAGCGAGACAGAACGAGTTTTATTGTCGTTGGTCCGGCGTGGTTTCTGTACGGTTCAAGATGGGATGTACAAACTGACGCCATCCGGCCGCAAATTCGATACTAGACGCCATATGGAATAGGGAGAGATCAAGTGCCCAAGGAATTCTCGGTCCTGGTCGTGCCGCCCCTGCCGCACAACGGCATCAACCACCAGGAACTGCGCGACCGCTTCATCCGGGCCATCGACAAGTTTGACCGCAACAAGGAAGTCGATGAATATGAGCGCCAGTGCGGCCCCTGCGGAGGCGCGGGCGGCTCGTGCCGGTTCTGCGGGGGCAGCGGGAAGATCAGGTCCCGCGCCAACCGGGACGGCCGATGGCAGGCAGTGCGCCCGTCCCAGGCATGGTCGGAGCACCTGTTCAACACCTATGGCGCCCGGCCGATCTCACCGTGGCATGACGTGTTCCGTCTCGGCGACGTGTTCAACGACCCGGCTAACATGTCGCCGCTTCCGGACTACGTCATCACGCCGGAAGGGGAGTGGCTCAGCGAGTCGCTCCCCTTCCTGCAACACCGCTGGGCCGAACTCAAGGACAGCTACTGCATCGTCATGGAAGGACTCGAATGATGGACCTGCTATGCATCTACCACTTCCCGTGCCAGGACGGATTTACTGCCGCCTGGGTCGTCTGGCAGGCGTATAAAGGCAAGATTGACATGTTTCCGGCCAAGTACCAGATGCCGCCGCCGGACGTGCGGGGTCGAAACGTGATCTTCGTCGACTTCGCCTACAAGCGCGACGTGATGCTCAAGATCATGGACGAGGCGAAATCGGTGACGGTCCTCGACCACCACCAGTCGGCCATCGAGGACCTAAAAGACATTCCATTCACCGAGTCAGTCTTCAATATAGAGTGTTCCGGGGCCGGCATCGCCTGGGACTTCTATAACTCGACGCCGCGCCCCGCGCTGATCAAGCACGTCGAGGACCGCGACCTATGGAAGTTCATGCACCACGGGACGCGCGAAATATCGGCCCGTCTGTTCGCCGAAGAATACCGGCTGAACGAATGGACCGACCACGTGCGGCGCCTCGAGAGTGAGGTCTTCTGGCATGACTGGTACAACGAAGGGGCAGCCATCCTCAAGAAGCAGATGAAGGACATCCGGGAACTGATCGAAATGACCTGCCGCACCATGTACATCGCCGGCCACAGGGTCCCGGTCTGCTGCATCCCCTACACCATGGTGTCCGAGGCCGGCAACATTCTGGCCGAAGATGAGAAGTTTGCGGCCTGCTACTGGGACAGCGAGCACGGGCGCGAATTCTCGCTGCGCTCCCGGCCCAGCGGGGAGGACGTGTCGGTGATCGCGTTCCAGTACGGCGGCGGCGGCCACAAGCACGCGGCCGGGTTCCGGGTTCCGTTCAACAAACTGGCGGACCTGGGGCTGCTGTGACCTGGACCCGCGCCCAGCGGCTGGCCTACCTGATGGGGTTCCCATTGTTCCTATTTGACCGGAGACGGACATGCATCCAGAGATCAAGAATATCTTCGAGCGCCACGAGAAGTGGCTCAAAGAGCAAGGCGGCAATCAGGCCATCAAGACGGTCCAGGACGCCAACCTGATTCTAAACATCACCATGTCACTGAACGCCGTAGACATGGCGGCCTACAAGAGGGGGTACAATGACGCAAAAATTGGCGTGGCTGAGCGCGGCCTTGATAGCAGCGCTACTGGTGATCCAAAGCGCGAGACTGGTGTTGGCCATAGCATCCGGCTGCCCGATGACGTGCCCGTGCCATCGGACAAGTAACGGAGTCTAGCCGAACTGCGGGCCTAAGTTGGCGACGTAGTCGGCCGTCTCCTTCGGCAGGGCCGACATCCCCTTGCGTTGAACGTTGCCCTGGCCCCAGTTGTAGGCGGCCAGGGCCTTGTCCCAGTCGCCGAATTTGTCATAGAGGGTCCGCAGATAGCGGGCGGCGGCTGGGATCGCCTGGGTGGGGTCGAGCGGGTCGATGCCGAAGTCCTTCGCCGTCGCCGGCATGAACTGGGCGATCCCCTGGGCGCCGACCGGAGACACCGCCCGGGGGTTGAAGGCGCTCTCCTGCTCGAGCAACGCCCGGAGGCCGTTCACCGGGACGCCGTGGGCGGTGGCGGCACTCTGAATCAGCGGCTCTATTTCGGCCGGGGCGGTCTTGGCCCATGTTGTTCTCATGTCGTTCTCCATACTCACATCGGGGTGTGGGGGGATCGGCAGATGGTCCGGGTGGATCGGCGCCACCGGACCCAGGATGGCCGCCAGAGAGGCCCGGTCCGGTACTGTCCGGGCGCCGTCCGTGGGCATCGGGCCGGCGGGCGCTACGTCGATGGGGTCGCGGACGGAGGCCACTCCCGTGGCCCCGGACGCGGCCGGCGGGGCATCGTCTCCGAGGTCGAGCCGGTAGAGGGCCTCATGCATCCGGCGGGCGGTGGGAGACAGGCGATCGAGAGGACTGCCGCCCTTCGCATAATTCAGGTACCAGGAGGGGTCCATCGACGACTGTTCCAGGGGCACCGGCTCGTCCCTCCAGGCCGATGCATAGTCGTGCATGTCGCGGTTCAGGGATTCGATTTCAGTGCGGTAGGGGCGCCGCGATGCGATGTAGTGGGTGAGGTCGCGATCATCTGGGAAGTTCGACTCGCCAGAGGCCATGCCGAGGAGGGCCAGGGGCGACAGGCGCCGCGCATAGCGTTTTACTATCGGGGACGCCTGCTCCCATAATTCAAAGGCCGGCTTGGCAATCGCCTTCTCGAGGGCGCCGCCGCCGGTCATCATGGTCATTAAGTCGTTGCCGAAGGCCCCGGCGAGATCGACCGGCCCGGCGTCCGAAGGGAGGTCGCGCATCGACGAGCCGAACAGTGACGCGATGTTGTCGAAGGTCGCCTGCACCGGGTCGTAGCCGGTGTCGCCGCGCCGCTCGAGCCGGTAGAGTTCGTTGGGTTCATTCCCGACCGGGACTTCGGGGCGACGACCATAAAGCCACCAGAAGGGGTCGGTGGCGTCCGAAGATAGGGATTCCAGGTCATACGCCGGGAGCGGCTGCGCCCGCGCCATGCTCTGGCCGAGGGTGTCGCCGCCGAACACCAGCCCGCCCTCATCATATTTCTTATTATTTTGATCTAGGTCCGGTCCAATATAGTCCCCCGCGTGCAATCCTTCTTCCGGATCAGTCCCCCCAATCAATTGATCGGCCCTGCGAGCCACTTCCGCCGCTTTATGTCGGTCTAGGAATTCTCCGGAATTGGTCAAAAATCCATGATCAAATTCCATAAGAAAATTGTCCAGCCACTCTTCATGATCAGGGGTCCAATCCATAGCATCAGGTGGAATTTTATGGCCCGGATACAGATGGTTTAACGCCTCCCACATAGCGTCGCCATGGGTCGCTCCCTTATATAGGTTGCCGGTGTCCACGTGTCTTAATGCGGCTTCCATAATCTTTTTCACCAGCCCACCCTCCGCGAATCCTTGGGCGGGCGGCTCGTCCGGAGAATAGTTCTCCGGCAGACCCAGGGCGGCGGCAGTGCCGGCGCTAAAAAGAGGCAGGCCCACCTTCTTCACGTTCTCCACCATCCGGGGCGTGAGGCGCAAAGCGTGGACCTCCTGCGGCTGCGCCTCCAGCTTGGTATGGCGGAGGAGGGAGTTGCGCAGATCGTCCAGGGCCGAGTGCCAGTTTTCCCAGTCTTCCGCCCCTGGAGTCTCGTGCGGATCATCGATGGCCTGGATGACCCGATGGGCGGCATTGTCGATTTCTGGAGGAGCACCCTCCACTTCTCCGCCGGCCACGTGGTTCAAGATGTCGTCCAGATAATCATGGGCCTCATCCGGATTTATTCCTCCCTCATCCGGCAAGTCATGTAAGGCTCGTATGGGGTCAGCCAATGCCGGCGGCAGTATCGGCCGGTCCTGGCTGCCTGGAATCTTGACCTTGGTAAGTTCGCCGCCGTACTGATCGGCCAGTTTCTTGGCGGCGGCCGGCACGTCGCGGTCATAGAACTTCCGCATCCCCCGGCCGCCGATGGTAAGGTTGTCGCTATCGATGACGCCTGCGTCCGGCCCCATGGTGTTAAATGCTGCATAACGGCGGGCCAGATCATTATAGTCCGAATTATGA
>Ga0335069_10002406_pt1 | contig 28862 bp, 28 predicted proteins | sample Lox_Sample_11_FD_206714 | JGI IMG/M metagenome (GOLD analysis project Ga0335069, IMG submission 206714) | Soil microbial communities from Loxahatchee National Wildlife Refuge, Florida, United States - Lox_Sample_1.1 | ecosystem: Environmental > Terrestrial > Soil > Wetlands | place: USA...
GAACGGCTACGGCGGCTTCGGCTCCTACATATTCAATCCCGACCCCAAAAACCAGCTTCGCCTGGTAGGTTCGCTCCGCCAAGACTACTACCAGATTCCCTACGATCCCGATCCAAACTCCGCCGGGAATCAACTCGTTCCGACCTATGCGTTGCGCGACGCTGAGCGTGAGACTGATGGCTATCTCGCTCTTTCCTGGCTGCACACATTCAACTCCAAGGCTCTGCTCACAGTGTCGCCGTTTTATCACTACAACAGCGCGGACTATCTCGGAGGACCGAACGATTTTCCGGTGATCTCGAATACCAATCAGGTAGCTAACTACGGCGGAGCCCAAATAACCCTATCTGCCAGTATCTGGCGGAACGAAATTCAGGCTGGCGCTTACGGCTTCGGCGAACACCAGCACAACTACTTCGGAAACACCTTTACCGACGGCACTCCGAACTTTCCTCCGTCTTTGATCGGCACCAGCGGGGGCTTGGCGGCATTCTTCCTGAACGACAAATTTAAGGTCACATCGTGGCTGATGCTGATGGGCGGCATCCGCCAGACGCATTTCACCAGCGGTATCAGCGAGGACGCCACCGATCCGCGTGTTGGCGCAACCATCCGGATTCCACGGCTGAACTGGGTTTTTCGCGGATTCTACGGTTACTACTACCAGGCGCCTCCTCTGGTGACGGCCTCCGGACCTCTACTGGATTTCGCCAATAGCCAGAACCTGGCCTTCTCGTCTCTCCACGGCGAGCGCGACATCGAGACGCAGTACGGTGTAACGATTCCGGTCCATGGCTGGACTCTCGATGCCGACAGTTATCACACCCATGCCACCAACTGGCTCGACCACAACAACATCGGCGAATCGAACCTGTTTTGGCCAATCACCTGGCAGTCAGCGCTCATCGACGGATGGGAACTGACGCTGCGCTCTCCGCGGCTTTGGAATGGAGGCCAGTTCCACCTCGCCTACGCCAACCAGATCGCGCAAGCTACGTCGCCCATCACCGGAGGTCTCATCTGTCCACCCGGAACGCCAGATTGCGATGTGGCCGTCCCTCCCGGCTATGGACCGGTTGACCACGATCAGCGGAACACACTCACCTTCGGTTACAGCACCAGCTTACCCTGGCAGATGTATGCTTCGGCCAACCTGTCCTACGGCTCCGGCCTCGTCAATGGCCTCTACGGCACGCCGGATTCGGAGTATCCCGGACCCTATCTTCCTGCGCACACCACCTTCGATATCTCGGCGGGCAAGAGCTTCCGGGAGAAATATGGCGTTTCCGTTACGGCCATCAACGTGGCGAACCTGCGCGTGCAACTCGATAACAGCCTGACCTTCGGTGGATTCCATTGGAATGAACCCCGCCAGATCTATGGCGAATTTCGCTATCGGTTTAAGTTCTAGCGGCGCGTACTAAGGTCATCAGACGAGTCGGTTCACCCAGGTTGACGCATGCTCCAAATGCCGCCGCAAGCCCGGAACTCATGTAAAATGGCAGCATTGGTCATGCGTAAGCTTTCCCTCGTCTCCCTCGCCGTCGTGCTCTTCGCGCTGGTCGCTTTCGCGTCAGACACTGTCATCGAAGAGATTATCGCCCGCGTCAACAACTCCATCATCACCCGTAACGAGTACGACAAAGCGAAGGAACAGATGCTGAGCGAAGCTCGCGAAAAGGGCGGCGTCCCCGATGAGGACGTGACCAAGCACGAACAGGACGTCCTTCGCGACCTGATCGACCAGCAGTTACTCATCCAGAAGGGCGCCGAACTTGGCATCACCGGTGACACTGAACTGATCAAGCGACTCGATGAAATGCGCAAGCAGATGGGCCTGGGCAGCATGGAGGAATTGGAAGAGGCCGCCCAGAAGCAGGGTGTCTCCTATGAAGACTTCAAGCAGAACATGCGCAACAACATCATCACCCAGGACGTGATCGGCCGCGAGGTGGGTTCGCATATTCAGATCACCAAGGAAGAAGAGCAGAAGTTTTACGACGAGCACAAAGACAAAATGGAGCGCCCAGAACAGGTGATTCTCAGCGAAATCCTGGTCGCACCCACCAAGCCCGCCAAGGCCGGCGAAACCGCTCCCGATCCCACCCCGGAACAATTGGCGGCGGCTGAGAAGAACGCCAACGATATCCTTGCCGATTTGAAGAAGGGCGCCAATTTCGCGGACGAAGCGAAGAAGTACTCGGACGGTCCCACCGCCTCGGACGGCGGTGCTTTGGGCGCCTTTGGTCGCGGCAGCCTGGCGAAGGAACTGGAAGACAAAACCTTCTCCCTCAAGCCGGGCCAGTTCACCGATGTCATCCGAACCAAACAGGGCTTCATTATCCTGAAAGTGGACCAGCATCAACCGGCGGGAGTTCCTCCGCTAAAAGATGTTGAGCAGGATGTACAGCAGGCGATCTACCTGCAGAAATTACAGCCGGCATTGCGCACATACCTAACGAAGCTGCGCGAGAACGCCTATATTGACATCAAGGACGGATACACCGATACCGCTGCCAGTCCCAACGAGACTAAGCCGGTCTATATGGCTGCCGACAGTAAGCCCGAAGGCAAGCCCGCCCGGAAGAAAAAGAAGAAGTTCCTGATCTTCTAGCCTGAGTAAGCCACCGATATCCGGACGAGCGCGCCAGCGCATCGAAGGGTATCTACACTTCGATCCCCAGCAAGCACTGAACTTCCTGCCTGCTCCGGCCTATAATCCTGCCATTCGCCTCCTCGGCCACTTCGTTTTCGCCGTCTTCGCGGTCGCCACCGCGAACGCCAACGTTAACCTGTCTTCATTCGATACCGTGTTAGGCGTCCAGCGGAACGGGTCGGTGGTCGTTGTCGAGCACTTCTCGCCGGCACCGCCCACCTCCCACGTAACCTGGAGCACTCCCACCGAGTTTCCCGGCAAGTGGTCCATCCATCAACCCCGGGTGGTCGAGATCCTGCAGGTCACCAGCGCCGACGGCAAACCGCTCACATACACTTCGCGCGAGCGTAACGACCGCCTCGAACTGTATATCGATTCCACTGGTGTTTCCGAAGTGAGACTCGTTTACTCCGTCAAGAATGCCCTGGAGTATTACCCCGACCACATACGCCTCGTTTGGAATCCCGGTGCGACCTGGCGCGGCGACGCCAGCCATGTCACGTTGTTCGTGCAGGTGCCGCCCGAGGCTGCCGGAAGCTTCTCCGCGCAAGCGTACCTTCACGGCAAGGGCATTCTTCCCGCACGCGAATCCAGCGCCGGCCCTGATCGCGTCTGGTTCTCGATCCCCGACCTCAGGCGATCCGACACCGTCATGGTCGACGTGAGCCTGCCCGCTGGCCTCGTGCTTGAGCCGCCGCTCGCGCAACGCTTCGACTGGTTCATTCGCGCAAACCCCGTGGTACTACTGCCGCTGCTGGTTCTCGCGGTGATGGCGACTCTGCGCCTGATCAAAGGCGTTCCTGCGGAATCCACTGATTCCCTGGTCCCTCGCTACAGTCCCCCCGACGGTTTGACTCCAGCCGAGGTTGGGATCCTCATCGACGACTCGCTCGATCCACGCGACATCACGGCGACCATCATCGACCTCGCCCGCCGCGGGTACTTGCGTCTCGAACAAGGCACCCCCGATCAAGGTGTCGACTTCAGCGGACAGGATTTCGTTCTGCGCTTGCTTCGCCCACTCGAACAGTGGCACGACCTCGCGCCACACGAGCAGACTGTCCTCTTCCACACCTTTTACGGCGGCCAATGGACCAAGCTCTCGAGCTTGACACTACGGTTCTACTCGGTTGTCCCGGCGCTGCAGGCAGAACTCTACGCGCACTTGCGGCAGCGCGGATTTTACGGGATTGATCCGCGGAAAGCTGCCTTGTTGCGTTTTTTCAACATGGTGCTGCTGTTTGCCCTCCTGTACGCCTACGCGAGCCTAAGTTTGTTCCCGTTCGGGAATTCGTGGCTCTTGTCTGGGGCGGCGCTCGCCGTATCACTCGTCATCGTGCACCTATTGGGGCGGAATCTCACCGCAAAGACACGTAAGGGCATGCGCGCTTTCCAGGAAATGCGCGGCTTGCGCGAATTCCTAAACTCAGTTCAGGGCGATCAGTTAGAGCGTGTTCCTGCCGGAACCTTCGATAAACTCCTGCCCTTCGCCATCGCGCTCGGCGTCGAACATCACTGGGCGAACGCGTTTGCGGGAGTCGCAATTGGTCCTCCAGATTGGCTGTGTAGTGACCGCCCGGAACTATTCAACACCGCACGGCTCGTCCACATCCTCGATCTCTTCGCACCGCCGAAGAACCCGACGCTTGCGATTCCAAAGACGCGCGCCATATCGATAACGCGCGCTCGAACCGCCACAAAATCCTGACCTCCAGCATTTACAATTCCAACATGAGAGCACGCTTCTCATGGCAAATCGGCAGCCGAACGCAGGAGTTAGGCCCGCGCACGCTGATCATGGGAATCGTCAACGTTACACCCGACTCGTTCTCCGATGGCGGCGAGTTCTTCGATCGCGCCGACGCCGTCAACCACGCCCTGCGTTTGTTGGAGGAAGGCGCCGACATCGTGGACATCGGCGGCGAATCCACCCGCCCCGGCGCGGCCGTGGCTGTAGCGCGGACGCCCTCGTCCGCGCTCTACACGAAATGCTCCGTCAGTCCGGAAGAAGAATTCGCCCGTGTAATCCCGGTCATCAACGAGTTAAAGCGGTTGCGCCCCTCGGCCGTGATTTCGGTAGACACCTACAAAGCTGCCGTCGCTAGTGCCGCCGTCGAAAATGGCGCCGACATCGTGAACGACGTCAGCGGATTCCAGTGGGATCCCCACATGGCTGAAACTTGTGCCGATCTCACCTGCGGCGTCATCCTGATGCACATGCGCGGTCTGCCTGAAACCTGGCGCACGCTGCCTAAGTTGGAAGACCCAGTGACACTGGTGAAGCACGAACTGAAATTGGTCGCCGAGCAAGCCCAGAATGCCGGAATCGCGCGCGAGCGCATTGTCCTCGATCCTGGCTTCGGCTTCGGCAAAAGCTCCGAAGAGAACCACCCGCTGCTGGCTCACCTGGATGAACTTGCAGAACTCGGCTTTCCGCTGCTCGCGGGAACCTCGCGCAAGTCCTTCGTCGGCAATGCCATGGGACTCGGCAAGAAGTCCTCTCCCTCAGACCGTCTCCCCGGCAGCCTCGCCGCCATGGTCATCTCCATAATGAAGGGCGCCCACATCGTACGGGTTCACGATGTCAGAGAATCGCTTGAAGCCGCACGAGTTGCCGATACGATCTGCTGCTCCTGATCGCTCTATCGCTCTCGTTACCAAAGTGTACCCCGCCTGCCAAAAACCGAGCTGGCTCGACAGGTTCCGGGTTACGCTTCCCGCGTATGCGCAAAATCGCACTTCTCAGTCTACTTCTTGCCGTTCCGTTCACTGCATCGGCCCAATCAACCTGCACCGAACTCGTCCCCAAGGTCATGGACGCCGGCGGAATGACGCAAGCGATCGATGGTTTTCCCACCATGATTCAGGCCGTTCTTGCCGACCAGATGGATCGTGAAGGCAGCATGCTTGTCGATGTCAAGCGCGCGTTCGAATCTTCGGTGAAGAACAGCTTCAACGCGCCCCGCGTAACCCGGAACACCACGGCCAGGCTGATGGCGACCTGTGACGCCACTCTCTATGCAACCGCGTTGCAGCAAATGCAATCGCCTCTCGCGCAGAAGATGACACAACTGGAATTGTTGCCGGACACTAACCCGGAAGAGCGCAGGCGCATGCAGCGTTACGTGGCGTCATTTGCCATGCAATCGCCGCGTGAATCGCGGATGGCTCTCATCCGTCGCCTCATTGACGCCAAGGATGCTGCCGAAACCTACGCTAACAACAGCGTGCAGCTCGGCATCATCACCGACGAAGCGGTGACGAACACCAAAGTTACCAAGGAACAAGCTGCGCAACTGCGCTCCGCAGCATTACCGGGCGTCCAGCAGATGCTCGAAGCCCAGATGTTCTACATCTACCGCTCCGTCCCCGATGAAGAACTCGCCCAATACATCGCACTGGCGAGCACGAAGGAGCAGAAGCGCATCACCCGCGACACCGACAATGCTCTCCTCTTTGCCGCATCGCAGGAATTCGCCTCGCTTGGCGCCCAGCTTCGCAAGATTGTCCTCGATATGAAGACGGAACACGGAGAGTAGCTCCCGCATTGGAGCGACTCTCCACCCTCCTGATACACTATTTGTTTGCGTTTGGCCGCCAATCCGTACTGGGCGGCTACTCTGCTCATGAACGACATTCGGCGCGGGCTCATCATCGTCAACACCGGACCGGGTAAGGGTAAGACCACCGCCGCGATGGGCACCGCGTTGCGCGCCGTCGGCAACGGCATGAAAGTGCTGATGCTGCAATTCCTCAAGGGATCGTGGCACTACGGCGAACTCGATGCCGTGAAAGCCTTCGGCGGCAACTTCGTCATGAAGCAGATGGGGCGCGGTTTCGTGAAGGTTGGCGGTGCCGAAACCGATCCCGAAGATGTCCGCATGGTCGAGGAAGCCTGGGCCGAAGCCGAAAAGGCGATCCTCGGCGGCGAATGGGACTTGGTGATCCTGGACGAGATCAACTACGCCATCAGTTACAACATGCTCAATCCGGCAAAGGTGGTCGATGTCCTCAAGCGCAAGCCCGAATTGGTACACGTGATCTTGACCGGGCGCAATGCGCATCCGACAATCGTTGAGGCCGCCGACACCGTCACCGAGATGCGCGAAGTCAAACACGCGTATCAAAAGGGCATCATGGCGCAAAGAGGGATCGAGTACTGAGTACTGGCTACTGGTTACTGGCAACTGAAAATGAGTTGGTTTAAGAGAGAATCCGGGGCAATCGATAGTTCGGGCGAGAAGAAAGTCCGCACTGAAGGCTTGTGGGTGAAGTGCGAAGGCTGCCGCCAGGTCATCTGGAAAAAGGACCTCGACGCCAACCACAACGTCTGCCCCAAGTGCGACAAGCATTTCCGCATCGACACGCGCGCCCGCCTCGAAATGCTCTACGACGACGGCAAGTATGACTTGTTCGACACGAATCTGGTCTCCACCGATCCGCTCAAGTTCTCTGACATAAAGTCCTACGCCTCCCGCCTCAAGAAGTACCGTCAGGAAACCGGCCTGAACGACGCGATCGTCAACGCCCAAGGCAAGATCAACGGCCGCGAAGTAATCACCAGCGCCATGGAGTACAGCTTCATCGGCGGCAGCATGGGCTCGGTCGTCGGCGAGGTGATCACCCGGGCTATCGAACGAGCCACTGAGCAGCGCATCCCTCTCATCATCGTCTCGGCCTCCGGCGGTGCGCGCATGATGGAAGGTACCATCAGCCTGATGCAGTTGGCGAAGATTTCCGCCGCACTCGCCCGCATGGACGACGCCAAGGTCCCCTACATCTCGCTGCTCACCGATCCGACCACCGGCGGCACCACGGCGTCCTTTGCCATGCTGGGCGACCTCAACATCGCTGAACCGGGAGCGTTAATCGGATTCGCCGGCCCTCGCGTGATCGAACAGACCATCCGCCAAAAACTCCCCGAAGGTTTCCAGCGCAGCGAATTCCTGCTCGAACACGGCATGCTCGACGCCGTCGTCCACCGCCGCGACCTCAAGACCTACATCGGCAAAGCCCTCGACTTCATGGCATAAATAGTAAAGCGCGAGCGAATCGGCCCGCGCTTTTGCTCCAAACGGTTTTTCCAATTACCAAATTACCCAATGCGTTACTTTACCGCCTTCTCCCAATCCTTCAAGAACTGCGTCAACCCCTTGTCTGTCAGCGGATGGCTATAAAGCGCCTCCAGCACCTTGAACGGCATGGTGCCCACGTCCGCGCCGGCCTTCGCGCACTCCAGCACGTGCAACGGATGCCGCAGCGACGCCGCCAGAATGTTCGTCTTGTAATCGTAGTTGTCGTAGATCAGTCGGATGTCCTTGATCAACTGCATGCCGTCCCAACTGATGTCGTCGATGCGCCCCAGAAACGGGCTCACGTACGTCGCGCCGGCCTTCGCCACCAGCAGCGCCTGTGTCGCCGAGAAGCACAGCGTCATGTTGACCTTGATGCCTTCTGACGTCAGCGTCTTGCAGGCCTTCACGCCGTCGCGCGTCGTCGGCAGTTTGATCACGCCATACTGGCTCCACTTGGCGTAATCGTGCGCCTGGTCGAGCATGGCCTTGTAATCCAGCGCCGTTACTTCAATGCTGGTCGGACCTTTCACGAGATTAGCGATCTCGATCAGCGTCTCTTTGAACGGCTTGCCAGCTTTCGCCACCAGGGACGGGTTAGTCGTAACGCCGTCGAGGATTCCCAAATCCACGCCCTGGCGAATTTCGTCGATCTCTGCGGTATCTAGAAAGAATTTCATTCGAATCGCTCTCTATGGATTTCTGTTTCGGAATTGGTTCATCAGTATTTCAGTTCATCAGTCTCCGCAGACAGCTCGCAGCGAAGTTCTGATGAACTGACAAACTGAGAAACTGATGTATCAGCGTTACTCGTCCGCCACCGTGTTCCTGAGAATCCCCACGCCCTCGACTTCCACTTCCACCGTGTCACCAGCGTTCAGCGGACTCACTCCCGACGGCGTTCCCGTTGCGATCAAATCGCCCGGCAGCAGCGTCATTACGTTTGCTATATATCGGATGACGTCACCCAGCGGGAAGATGAAGTCTTTCGTGTTCCCCTGCTGGCGCACTTCGCCGTTCACGCGGCACGTCACACCCACGCCGTTCCACGGATTCAGTTCGCTCTGCATCACCGGCCCCACCGGGCAGAACGTGTCGAAGCCCTTTGCCCGAGTCCATTGGTCGTCGGTCTTCTGCAGGTCGCGCGTGGTCACGTCGTTCAGGCACGTGTATCCGTGGATGAACGGCCGCACATCCTCGTCGTCGCGCAGCTTGTGGCAGCGCTTCCCGATCACCACCCCCAACTCGGCTTCGTGATCGACACGCTCGGAAACCTTCGGTCGCAGAATCACTTCGCCCGGGCCGATAATCGACGACGGAGGCTTCGAGAAAATCAGCAGCTTGCTGGGAACTTCGTTGCCCAGCTCCTTGGCGTGCTCGGCGTAGTTGCGGCCCACGCAGATAATCTTCGACGGCGCCACCGGAGCCAGCAACCGCGCCTCGTCCAGCGCGACATGCGCGCCAATCTTGTCGGTGCGCCAGTCTTCGTCCGGCAGCGGCGTTTCGTCGCCACTCACGAACAAGCGCGTGATCATCTCGCGGCCCGCCACATCTTCAACCAGGCCGTAACGTGGATTTCCGCTGTGACTAAACAGGCAATATTTCATGGCTTTCGAATGAGTTGGCAGTGTAATTCAGAAGCAGGCACACAGCAAACCATACTCGGAATACACCTGTTTCCCGCCCCATAGTTATCTTGCGGAAATATTAGACGCGGTCTGAAATACAGCTATGCGGAATACTAGTCGTCTACACGCTGATCGATTCCCGATTCCACAAGTAGGCAAAAACCTGAGAGCCTTCTGCTTTGTTTTATTCGCATTGACAGGAATTTCGTTTGGAGCCGCCTCAGCAAACAGCAAACCATGTTCTGTTCCGCACTATCGCCGCGGCTATGTGTGGAAAGGCAAACCCGATTTTGTGATGCTGAACATCAGCATGGCCATTGACGACTTTGCTCCGACCAGGTTGGCTTGTTTAGGTGAGCACTTGAGAAAACGCTATTCTGGCCGGAACGAGGTACTAGGTCTAATCTTCGATAGCCACGATGCGGCGAAGTACTACACCCACCCACTGGGTGGAGATTCGATAACTCCACAACCAGACTGGTCTGCCCACGAGCACGCATCCTACCATTTTGACCCCGAGAAGAACGAGAATGCGATTTATCTCACCCCTGTAGGCAATCGGGCAGAGTTTGAGACGAAAATCAATCTTCCGGTTAAGTCCTTGCCGTCTTGCACTCTCCAAATGCAAGGCAGATGTTTGTTGACAATGACAAAGCCTCAATATCCCTGGGAGACTCTGAAAGCACGCGCTTTCGGCTCTGTGAAGGTAAGATGGCAAATAGAGAAGAGTGGAAAATTGAAAGATATTGCCGTAATCAGCGCAGACTCAGATCCCTCGGCAGCAAAGAACGCGTTGGTTGAGGAAACACTTGCGAATTTGCGAACATGGCGCTTTGAGCCGAGCGATAAGAAGACCTCGGCAGAGGTGACCTATGTTTATAAAATCGTCGAACGACCAGGCTTGGGAGGGACCCTACAAGTGGATTTCGACCTTCCTAACCAGATTCTGATACAGGGCAAACCGTTAAGGTAAATTCAGGCCTGGGCGGCTGCAAAGTCGTCCAAGCTCCTTCCCCTACCCTTGCGTCGCCCCCCATACTCACCCTCCCGCCCTTCTGCTACCCTGATCTGCTCCCATGTCATTGCGTCCCGGCGTTGTCATCGCAACTCTTTTGCTGCTTGCGGCTCTTCTCCCCGGATGCGCCAGCCCCGGCGCGCCGCAACCGCCCTCTCTTCGCCTGCCCAAGCCGGTCGACGACCTCACCGCCACCCGCAAAGGCGATCACGTTCTCCTCACTTGGACTCCACCGTCGAAAACCACCGACGAGGAGAACATCCGCCGCGTCGGGTCCACCGAAGTTTGCCGCGGCATCAATGCCTTTCCGCTCGGCCAATGTGAACAGAAGCTGGCCACGCTTACGGATGCGCAGGTCGCCGGTTCCACCAAGACCGCAGCCGTCGCCCGCCACGATTACACCGACACGCTGCCCGCCGACTTGCAGGCGCAAACCCCGCTCGGGCTGGCCACTTATGCCATCAACGACCTCAATCGCAACGGCCACAGCGCCGGACTCTCCAACCAAATCCGCGTGCCACTGGCGCCAACGTTGCCGGCGCCTTCGAACGTCAAGGCCAGCACCACGCCTGATGGCGTCGCGCTCACGTGGCTGGGCGCCACTCCGCCGGTACAGAACGATTCGCTGCACTATCTCTACCGCATTCTTCGCGACAACCTCACCGATCCCAAGCAGCCCGAACTGATCGCCGGCGAGGTGCCGCTCACCAACGACCCGTCTGTCACCTTTGTTGACCACAACTTCGACTGGGAGACCCACTACGCCTACCACGTAACTCCCATCACGCAAATCCAGCAAGCCGGCAAGGAGCCCGTCGAAGTCGAAGGTGACGATTCGCCGCCCGCGGAAGTCTTCGCCCACGACATCTTCCCGCCCGCCACACCCACCGGATTGCAGGCGGTCTATTCCGGCGTCGGACAGAAGCCCTTTATCGACCTCACCTGGGCTCCGAACCTCGAGCGCGATCTCGCCGGATACAACGTTTATCGCCACGAACCTGGCGCCGCGCCCGTGAAGATCAACTCCGACGTAGTGCAGTCCCCGTCCTTCCGCGACCCCAACGTGCAACCTGGACATGCGTACATCTATTCGGTCTCTGCCGTCGATCAGCGCGGTAACGAAAGTGGTAGATCAGAGGAAGCCAGCGAGAAAGTGCCGGAATAGTCTTGGTTTTGGGTGCCCCATCCTCTTCGCCCTCTTTTGGCGAAAGGGTGGGGGAGGAAGCGGTCTGGCATCAACCGCTGAACTTTCCCCCGTGACCGCCGTCACACCCCTTTGTCCGTCCCCGACGTAGCCTATTGGATTAGCCTATGCGCAAAGTCCCCTTTCGCGATTCGCTCCGCATCATCTCGCGCGGCACCCGCAACTGGCCCGCTGGACGCCCCATCGTCATCTCCTTCGAGGTGACCGACGCCTGCACCTGCTACTGCAAGCACTGCGATCACGGCGGTCCGCGCGACGAGTCGAAGAACCTGAAGCCCGCCGATTATCGCCGCTACATGGAAGCTCTTCGCCCCTGCGTGGTACAGATCTCCGGAGGCGAGCCCCTCATGCGCCCCGACGTGGTCGAAATTGCCAGGACCATCAAGAACGGATCGACGCCGCCCTATCTCATCCTCGTCTCCAACTGGACGCACATGACCGTCGAGAAGTACCAGGAACTGCACGACGTTGGCGTCGACCAGTTCTCGTTCAGCCTCGATTTTCCCGACGCCCGCCATGACGACTTCCGCGGCTACCCCGGTCTCTACGCGCACCTCGAAGATCTCGTCCCGCGCTGCGCCAAGCTCGGCTACGACGACATCGTCATGAACTCCTGCATCACGGCGGCGAACCTGCCCGAGATCAACCGCATTGCCGATAAGGCCCGCGAATGGGGCGTGAACATCTGCTTCAGCTCCTACGCCGAGCGCCGCACCGGATGCCGCGACTATTCGCTCACCACGCCCGAGCAGCTGACGCTACTCAACAGCGAGCTCGACCGTATCGATGCACGCCGCGATGCCTCTAACTGGATCGTTAACTCGCCCAGCACGCTCGCCGCCACGCGCAAGTTCTTCCACGACGGCTCGATGCCCGGATGCAAAGCCGGGCACCGCTTCCTGGTTGTCACCAGCGACGGATGGCTGCAACCCTGCTCCATGATCTTCAAGCGTTATCGCCTCGAAGACCGTGAGCAGATGATCGAGGAATTCACCAAGACGAACGACTGCGGTAACTGCTACGTGTCGATCCGGTCGTATCTGGACAAGAGCTTTCCGCAACTACTCTGGGAAAACGTCAGCGGCTTCCTGACTGTAGGCTCCCGGTCATCCTAGGTCGCGTCGACCAAGCGCGACTCGAAAGGGATCGCCTTCAGGCGATCCACGCTGCCGACGAATCTGCTCTTGTATCAGGGCATCGCTTCAGCGATGCCGTACCCGCGCAGAATCAATGCGCCTTTAGGCGCTGCTGCTTGGCTTTAGCCGCTGAGGGAGCTAGAAGCGCGAGGCGTTTCCCGCATTCTCTTCCCGCAACTTGGCCATGTCCCTGGTCGGCGCGCAGCCGAAGAAGCGGCTGTACTCGCGGCTGAACTGCGACGCACTTAGATATCCAACCCGCTGGCTGGCGGCACTCGCGTCCATCATCGACGACAACATCATTCGACGCGCTTCCTGCAACCGGAGCGTCTTCTGATACTGCAGCGGGCTCATCGACGTCACCGACTTGAAGCGCTCGTGGAACGACGATGCGCTCATGTTCACCAGTTCGGCGAGCTCCTCGATCTTGATCGGCTGCGAGTAGTTCGTGCGCAGCCACGCAATCGCCTTGGCAACACGGTTGACACTCGTCTCGGCGAATCCCATCTGCGCCACGCGCACGCCGATCGAGCTGCGCAGCAGGCGAATCAGGATCTCATCGCGGATCAGCGGCGCCAGTAGCTCCGAGTCCCCCGCGTGCGCCATGCACTCCATTAGCCGGATCGCCGCGTCAACGATGCTCGCATCGAGCGGCGCAACATACACAGCCTTGCGCTCCTGCACCGGAGGCAGCCCGTTCGGGAACACCTTCAGCACCAGTTCGGCAATCTTGTGCGGATCGAGATCGAGCCGCAGCCCAAAATAAGGCTGGGCGTGGCTGGCCTGCGTGACCTGCGACGCGATCGGCAGCGCCACCGAGAACACCAGCATCCGCGAGGCGTCGTACGCAAAGATGTCTTTGCCGAGGATGACCGTCTTCGCGCCCTGCGCGATCAGGCACAGCGACGGAACGCGCAGCGTGTGAAAGCACTGCGTGTTGGCGTGCGACATGCGGCTGGCGTGCAGCCCGGGAATGCGAAGTTCGAAGCTGCCATCGTGCGGCGCGTAAGCAGAGATCAACCGCGCCAGCGCGGACATTCCCGCATCAGCCTTCTCCGCCGCTCGCACCGCCGCACCGTTCTTCGCCACCAATCGCAAGCTCAAAGTCTATCTCCTGCGCCAGCCTGTTGGCTGGTTTCACCCGTACCCGCCGCTTCCTTCGTGAGCTTCCGTCGCTGCACGAACACGTGATACGTGACCGCGTCCCACGAATTGTGTATCCCGACAAACAGCAGCAGCAACGACACACCAGCCGCGCCAAACAGCGAATCGTGCGGACGCGCCCAAGCCACCAACGCCGACGCCGCCAGAATTCCATAGCCTGCCAGCGGCAGCAGGGAATGAAACAGCCAGTCTTCGAACTCCGGTTTGTACGCGGTCTGGATCCGCATGCGCCGCGTCACGACCGCCGAGTACACGAGTCCCACCAAACCCAGAACGCCCCAAAGTATCGCCAGGCGACCCATTCCCTCCCACGGTATCGTCGCCAGCGCCGCCAGCAGCAGCACGGCTCCGAAATGGACCGTGGTCGGAGTCCCGAATGCTTCACCGGCCTGCACCGCGCCGTCGCGCATCGGTATATCGGCCATCAGCGTCATCACCACGAACTGCAGCCCGATCAGCGCGCCCGCCGACGAGCCCACGATCACGTAGAAGTTCTCCCAGCCGGAGAGTGGCGTCATTCCATTACCTTAGCCTGCAATTTGCCGAAGCCATGATCAGCGCAAGTGTACTGCAACGGCAACGTCAAACTTCGAGTAGTACTTCTTCACGTCGCCGGCGCCGTACTTCGCGCGGAACTTCTCCACTACCGCCGCCACCTGCTTGGGATCGGTAATGAGAACCGGCTTGAACTCAGCCTTTTCGCCGTGCGTATCGATCGCCAGTTTCGGGTTTTCCAGCACGTTCTTGTACCACTGCGTGTCGGACCCCTGCACCGGCAGCAGGTAAAGCGTGTCGTCCTCGAACACGAACCACACCGGCCGTGAGATGGTTCGTCCCGACTTCCGGCCTGTAACGGAGATGGTAATCTCGCTGTAGCGTGCCAGCCGGTCCTTCAGAGATTCGCTTTTCGTTGGCATATCTGTCTCCTGTTCACGGTTTCGCAAACAGCTCTTTGGCGACCATGATCGCGGTGATCGCGCTGGGCCACCCGGCATAGAAAGCCAGGTGCGTAATGGCCTCAATCAGTTCCTGCTGATTCACGCCATTTTCCACGGCCTTGCCGAGGTGAAACCGCAACTGGTCGGGACGGTTCATGGCGACCAGCGCCGCCACTGTGATCAGGCTGCGGTCTCGCTTCGACAGCTCCTCGCGTTCCCATACGTCGTCGAAGAGCACGCGGTCGCTCAACTCCACGAGCTTGGGCGCAAAGTCTCCGATCAGTTTCTTGGCTCCATCAGCCGGCTTACTCATGTCGTTCCTCCCGCTCTAGTAGTGTTCCCAACAGACTCGCCAGTGCTCATTCGGGTCCGGCGACCTCACAATCATCTGCTTGCCCGAAAGCTCGTACACCCGTTTCAGGTCTTTCCCGATCAGTGCGCGGACAAGCGCACCCTCGACGTGGAAGGTGAACGTGTAAACGTCGTCGTGGTACGTGCCATACGACGCTTCGTACCCGCCTTGCGCATATTGCACCGGAGCGCTGCTCTTCGCCGGCTGCGTATTGCGATACATCACCTGCACCGACATATGGCCGTCGCGCGTGTAAACCAGCAGCCCAGTGCAGTCGGCGCGGTGTATCTTGCCGTTCGCATCGGGCTCTTCCAGCCAGACCAGCCGCCAGGCGCCAACCAGACGATCCTGTAAAGCGCCGCGACCGTTTCCACTCGACTGCGCAAACCCAGAACCTGCACCCAGAGCCACTACCAGGCAGACTGCAAGGGCCAGCCTTTTCATGCTTAGCTCCTAACGTTTCTGGTACTGCTCGTCGCTGACCTTCTCCAGCCAGTCCACTGCCTTACCGTCGAGCCGTTCCTGGATCGCGATGTGCGTCATCGCCGTGGTCGAAGTCGCCCCGTGCCAGTGCTTCTCGCCCGGAGCAAACCAGATCACGTCTCCCGGTCGGATCTCCTCCACCGGGCCGCCCCATCGCTGCGCCCATCCGCAGCCCGTGGTCACGATCAAGGTCTGCCCCAGCGGATGGGTGTGCCACGCCGTCCGCGCCCCCGGCTCAAACGTGACGCTGGCTCCAACCACGCGCGCCGGATCGGGCGCCGTGAACAACGGATCCAGCCGCACGGTTCCGGTGAAGTACTCCTCAGGTGGCCTGCTCGATGGCTGTGAGCCCGCTCGCTTGATGTCCATGCCTTGTCACTCCTTCGTTAGTCTTATAGTCCGGTCATCTTCTCGAACTGCTCGGGATAACGCGCGCCTTCGACCTTGATCTTCGACGCAGCGCTCTCAATGTCGCGCAGGTCCGCGTCGGTAAGTTCCACCGCAGCTCCGCCGACATTCTCTTCCAGCCGATGCAGCTTGGTCGTACCGGGGATCGGAACGATCCACGGCTTCTGCGCCAGCAGCCACGCCAGCGCGATTCGGGCCGGCGTCGCCTTCTTCTGCTGCGCGATCTGGTTCAGCAGATCGATCACCGCCTGGTTCGCTTTGCGAGCCTCAGGCGTAAAGCGCGGAATGATGTTGCGGAAGTCGCCCTCGGCCAGCTTGGTACTCTCGTCGATCTTGCCCGTCAGAAAGCCCTTGCCCAGAGGGCTGTACGCAACCAATCCGATGCCGAGTTCTTCGAGCGTGGGAAGGATCTCCTCCTCCGGCCGCCGGAACCAGAGCGAGTACTCGTTCTGAAGAGCTGTCACCGGCTGGACGGCGTGCGCGCGGCGGATGGTCTTCGCTCCCGCCTCTGACAGGCCGAAGTGCTTCACCTTGCCCTGCTGGATGAGTTCCTTCACGGTACCTGCAACATCCTCAATCGGCACATTCGGGTCGACGCGGTGCTGATAGAGCAGGTCGATGGTCCCGATCTTCAGCCGCTTGAGCGAACCTTCGACGGCTTTCCTGATCTGCTCCGGCCGGCTGTTTGCCGGATGCGGTCCCGACCTGCCCGGCTGGATGTCGAACCCGAACTTGGTCGCAATCGCGACCTTGTCACGGAACGGCGCGACGGCTTCACCCACGACTTCCTCGTTGACGTACGGCCCGTACACTTCCGCGGTATCGAAGAACGTCACGCCCAACTCGTACGCCTTGCGAATGACGGCGATGCCCTGCTGCTTGTCGACCGCCGGACCGTAGCCAAAGCTGATTCCCATGCAGCCAAAGCCGATTGCCGAAACCTCAAGATTGCTCTTTCCCAGTTTGCGCTTCTGCATGCTGTTTCCTTTCCAATTGCCCAGTATGACGAATTAGGACAGGACAAAGTCTAGCCGCTGGGACGGGCTAACGCTTGCCTATTCCGGGGAAGTTCTTGCCCAATCCTCCGGTTGGCCCAGTACGGAGTATTCGCCACGAGACTTCACTTCCCGTCGGCTCTCAGCGTACAACCTAAACAGCCGATGCCGGGTTCCCCCACATCTCGCCTGCCGCTGCGTACCGCGGTCATCCTGTTCCTGTTCCTGAACGCGCTCTACCTGCTCACGTCGACCGGGCGCGTACACACGATCGACGAGATCAGCGTGGTTATGCAGGCCGAGAGTCTGGCGCTGCACGGAACCAGCGCGATTCCGCAAGCGGTGGGATCGGGCGTGTTCTACGGCAAAGTCGGCCGCGACGGCCAGCCGCATTCGCCGTACCCGCCGGGGCATTCGCTATTGGTCGTTCCGTGGTACGACCTCGGCCTGATCCTGGCCAAGCTGCCAGGCGTTCCCGCCGCGAGCCGCGACCTGGTGGTCTCCATGACGACCACATGGAGTAACGCGACGTTCGCGGCGTTGACCGGGGCACTTATCTTCCTGCTCGCTCATGCGCTCGGGCTCAGTGTGCGCGATGCGCTCCTCACGACGCTGATCATTGCGCTGGCCACACCGCTGTTCGTGTACTCGGGATGGCTCTTCTCGGAGCCGCTGACTGCCGCCTGCTGGGTCGGAGCTGCGCTGGCGTTGTTCGGAATCCCCGCCGATGAGCCAATCTCCCTTCGCCGCGCCGCAATCGCCGGACTGCTGCTCGGATTCGCCCTCTTCATCCGGGCGACGAATGTCATAACGATAGCGTTATTCCTGGTCGCGATGATCCTACGTGACCGTCGGCGTGCGTCGAAGCCGGCGATCGTGCTGGCGCTCGTGGTCGGTGCCTTCGGAACGCTGTTCCTGCTCCGCAACTACTCGCTGTTCGGAAGCCCGTTCGACCTCGGCTACCCGAAGACTGCCGAAGCCGGACGCGAAACCACCAGCTTCAACATCCCGTGGCACATCGGGCTCGAGGCGTTCCTCATCTCGCCGGGAAAGTCGGCGCTGCTGTTCTGCCCACCGATCATCATGGCCTTCGCTGGACTGCCGCGCCTGTGGCGACGCGATCGCGGACTAGCCTCCGTCTGCGCTCTCGTCCCGGTCTGCTTGCTGCTGTTCTACGCCCACTACTCGAACTTCGAAGGCGGATACGCTTACGGTCCGCGCTATCTCGTGCCATCACTGGTGCTCGGCTGCGTGGCCCTGGCCGCGTGGTTCGTGCCTTCGCAGAGCGTAGGCCAAGCACGCTGGCTGCGCACCGCGCTCATCGCGACGTTCCTGGTTGGGCTCTTCGTCCAGGTCGTCGGCCTCTCGACCAACGTCATCGAAGACATGGTCGCCAACCACTACTACGACGTGCGCTACTTCTACCAGCTCGGTTATTCGCCGATCCCCGGACAGCTTCGGCTCGTCGGCAAGTATCTGGGCGGTGCACCGGCACCGCTCGGCATGGGATTCGATCGCTGGTTCCTGTTCGCCGCGAAGGCTGGCGCTCCGGCGTGGATCATCATCGTGCTCGCTCTGCCCATGCTGATCGTCCTGCTCGTGACTGGAACGCAGCTCGCGCGCGCGCTGCGGCGCTGCGACTAGCTCTTCCCCAGCTTGCGCACGACCGGCGCACCTTTCGGCAGCGCCTCGAGCTGTTCGCGCACGGTCTTCTTCAGCACCGGATGCCGCTTCTCCGGGGCAATCTCGGCTAACGGCTCAAGCACGAAGCGTCGCTCGTGCATTGCCGGATGCGGGATCACCAGCTTCGCATCGTTTACCACCGAGTTCCCGAACAGCACGATGTCGATGTCGATCAGCCGCGGGCCCTTCGGCTGCAAACGCCGCCGTCCCATGTCGCGCTCGATCTTCAACGCCGCCGCCAGCAGTTGCTTGGGCATCAGGTCGGTTTCGAGTTCCAGCGCCAAATTCAGGAACCACGGCTGGGCGGTGAACTCGACCGGCTCGGTTTCGTAGAGCGAAGACACGGACTTCACCTCGCCCAGTTCGCAGATGCGCTCGATGGCGTCGCGCAGGTTCGCCTCGCGATTGCCGAGATTCGACCCGAGCGAGAGATAGACCGTCTTCCTCACCCTCTCATTTCACCATTTCCCGGCGATCTTGGCTCGCGCCAGTGTCATGCGCGGAACACCCGATGCCAACCTGCATCGCAGCTCTTGTAGAATCGCGGCAGATGTCCTCCTCCGCACAGCCGGGCCTCATGGAGCGCGCGCTACGCGTCCTTAGGCCGACGCACCAGCACTCCGCGTACTCGGCCACCATGCTGCTGATGAGCACGGTAATGCTCTCACGCATTGTCGGCTACCTGCGCGATGCCTACATCGCCTATGCCTTCGGCGCCGGTCAGCAAACCGATGCTTACGTCGCTGCGTTCACCATTCCTGACTTCCTGAACTACATCCTCGCGGGCGGAACGACCAGCATCACCTTCGTCGCCATCTACACGCGTTACCTCGCGAACCACGAGGAAGACAAGGCCGACCGGACGTTCTCGGCGATCGTGACCATCATGGCCGCCGTGCTCGTGGTGGGAATCGTCGCAGCGGAGATCTTCACACCGCAATTCACGCGGGCGTTCTTCAAGTTCACTCCAGAGCAGAGCCAGCTCTGCGTCCATCTCACGCGCATCCTCCTTCCGGCGCAAGTCTTCTTCTATGTCGGCGGAATCATGTCAGCGGTGCTGGCGTCGCACCGCATGTTCCTTATCCCCTCGCTGGGGCCCATCATCTACAACTTCGGCATCATCTTCGGCGGCGTACTGCTGTCGCACCACTACGGAATCGCCTCGCTTGCTATCGGCGCGGTGGCCGGAAGTTTTCTCGGCCCATTTCTGGTCAACGCGCTCGGGACCACCAAGACCAGCATCGGTTTCGCCCTTAATTGGGACATTGGCGATCCCGGCTTCCGTGAGTGGATCCGCAAGACTATCCCGCTGATGCTCGGCGTCTCCCTCGTCACCGCAGATGACTGGATCCTCCGCTACTTCGCCTCCGGAGGCGTCGGCGACATCACCCGCCTGAACTACGCCAAGCGTCTGTTCATGGTTCCGATGGCAGTCCTCGGACAAGCCGCCGGCGCCGCCAGCTTGCCGTTCTTCGCGCGGCTCTTTAATGAAAACAAACGCGAGGAGTTCTCGCGCACCGTGAGCAACTCGGTTTATCGCATCGCGTCAGCTTCTGTTTTGATCTCCGCCTGGATGGCCGCCACTGCCCTGCCTGTCATCGACATCGTCTATCGTCGCGGCCGTTTCACCTTCGAGGACTCTCGCGAGACCGCCGTCTTCTTCCTCTGGTTCGGACTCTCGCTCGCCTTCTGGTCAGCCCAAGCCATCTACTCCCGAGCTTTCTACGCTGCCGGTGACACGCTCACGCCGATGATCGCCACCACCATCATCACCGTCGCGATCATCCCGGTGTACCGTGTGCTGTTCCACACGATTGGAAACGTCGGCCTCGCCATGTCCTCCGACATCGGAATCCTGGTCAACGTCGTAGTGTTCGCGCTGCTGCTGCACCGCAAGGGAATGGTCCCTGCGGGAATGATGCAATGGAACGAGTTGCTTAAGGCAGTCGTAACGGCCGGAGTAGCCGGAGCGCTGAGCTACCACATCGCGCACCTGATCGCGGTCGATGGCTCGCGCCTGCGCGATCTCGAGCGTCTGGGACTAGCTTCCTTGACTTGGGCTGCGGCGGTCTTGCTGGGATTAACTTTGATGCGCTCCCGACTGTTGCAGGAGTTGCGGGGAAAGTCGCCGGCCTGAACGCCTACTTGGGCTGAACCTCGACTTTGATCTCGTAGGTCTTGTTCGCCGCTACGTCTATGGTTGTCGCCTTCGCCAGATAGCGCTTCAGCACCTCGGGCTTCGACCATTCCAACTCCCAGGCTCCGTCGATCGCGACAACATAATATTTCCCGGGCACAACTCGCGGCAGGGTAAAAGTCCCGTCGCTATCGCTCTGGTCGCGACGAAATAAGCCCGAGGTTCCATTTAGATCTTCAGGCGCCAATAGCACCAGCACGCCACTGACCCCTTTGGCATCGCGCAGCGCGACCCCATGAACTTGTCCCACGCCCTGGCCGATCACCAGACCAAGCTCCACCTTCGAGGGCTTCTCAACCGTCAGCAGTCTCTCTTTCACGCTCGCGTTCCTGGCCGCCATGTTGGAGAGATACACGTCGCCGGCCCCGGCAATGTCCAGTTCGTATGTTCCCGCGGGCACATTCTCCACCGAGAACTGTCCTTTATCGTCGATCTCGACTGGCGCGACTGACAAAACGTGTCTCGACTTCTTCCGTAATAGCAGTGTCAGGTCGTGCTGCACCGGCGAGCCATCGCTCATCTTTGCCAATCCCGTAATCGTAGCTCCCGCCGACGAGCCAATCGTATCGGGATCAATGGTCATATCGCCCGTTATGTCGATCTCCTCCTCGTGTTTGCCCCCTCCATTCCGATCCATGATGTGAACAACGTATCGCCCGGGGGCAAGGCTGCTATACGTAGCCCCATCCGGCCCGTTCCGCATCTGTTGGCCCGGAGGTGAAAACTCGGACCCGAAAGCATTCTGCGTGAAATAGACGGAAGGCGGCTGTCGTGGACTCTTCTCGTCCTGGCTCGCTCCGGAACTCGCGACGCGTACGGTCGCGGCCGGCACCGAATGAAGCACAACGTCTGCGGTCTGCCTCTCTCCACTCTGCATGGGAATAGGCGTCGCGCTGTCAGCGTCGCTGGCCCCCGAATAAAACGTCAGCGGGAAGACAACATCCAGCCGCTTTGTGTTCTCGATCACCTGTGACGATGCGGATGTCTGCGCTGCCGGCGTCAAAAACTCCCTCGCGTACCACGGTCTCGCGCTAACGGCGATGAAGTATGTGGCGGGTAGCAATTGGGCGAGTTTGTAGTGTCCCAGGTCATCGGTTTCAGCACTGCGAATGTGATCAGTCTCGAACCGCCCGCTCTGCCAGCCGCGCCGGAATAGATGCACGGTGGCGTGCTGCACCGGCTCGTTAAACTCATCGGATATCGTTCCGGAGATCACGCTGCCGCGCTGCAAGCGAAAAGCAAGATGGTCCGCAGCAATCCCAGGCCCAACCACCACCGCGCTCAAGAACCGTGGCTCGTGCTGATCAAATCCCTGTGTGGGATAGCCCACCGCTTCCGCATACATCTGGTACTTGCCGGCCGTCAGATGCTCGAAGGCAAAGCTGCCGTCAGGACCGGTAATTACCGAGCGATCAGGAACGCTACCCGCCTTTGTGTCTCCCAGTGACACGCGCTCGCCCGGCAGCGTTTGTCCCGTGGACACGTCGATCACCGTGCCGGCAATTCGGTAGTCCGGCTGTGGCGATGACCGCTCAGCCGTTTGAGCCAGCGCTGCAGCCGCACACAAAACCACGCCAATCCATTTCCGGCGCATTACTCGCCCCTCCGATGGATCAGCTCTACCGTTGCCGTTACTTCCTGGTCGGCAGCTACATCGATGTGCGCGGCATGCGACAGATACGGCTCCAGCGCGTCGGGATTCGCGTACTCCAAATCGGAGATATCGTCGAAGGCGAATAACGAATAAGAACCAGGCCGCAACTCAGACAGCCGAAACTCAGAGGTGTCTGGCATCAGCACTGCGTTGCTAGGTCGGCGCGCCGGGCCATCAGACGGCACCAGCAGCAAAGTGACGTCGCCGTTTTTGAAGGCCTTATCGACTCCCGTGATCGTACCCTTCACTTTGCCGCCGTCATCGCGCAACACCAACTCGATCGCGTCGGCGCCTCCGGATTGGCCGACGACCAACGGCTCGCGCAGTAGGTCGGCGTCCCCGTATCGAGCCGACGCTACATAGAGGTCTCCGAGTGCCCTGAACTCCGCCTCATATTTTCCCGGCGGCACATTTTGAAATGACAAACTTGTTGGATCATTCTGCCGGCTGAAATCCGAACTGTACTGCTGTTGCCCATCCTGGCTGCGAAGACTTGCTTGCAATTGCGGCCAACCCGGCCGATCAAACCCCGTCACAATCCTCGGACTGTTGGCCTGAACCTGCTTCGTCCGGTCCACTCGTATATTGATCGGAATCGGCATCGACGGCGTTAAAACCAATTGCACCCCTTCAATGTCAGCCGCGACGTGCAGCGGAACATAGGCTGACCACATTTGTCCTTCCGACTGCTCATTCGCATGCAATAGGTAGTCCCCTTTGGCCACCCACATGACCGTGAACGAATGGCGGTCTGGCCCAGGAAATGTGGCACCACCCGAACCAGGGACAACCGAGCTGCGTCGCTGCATCTGCGGGAGCGGAGTCATTCCAGCAGGGCCATTGATGGTCCCACTCACGGTGTAGAACGGCTCCGGCGTGACGTTCCTATCGACCGTAATGTGCTGACCAGCGGTTATCTGGATTCCGCTGTACTTCGAATCCGCCGGGGCGGGAAAATACGAGGCCGCATACCAGGCGTCGGCCTTTTTGGCCTTCACCATTGCTTCGAGAGAACTCCCGCCCGGCCCGAAAACGACCAGATAGGTTCCTGCCGCAAGATCCGAAACTCGATATTCGCCGTCTTCATCCGTTGAGGCACTTCCTGCCGGTTGCCACAGCTTGCGGCCTTCGAGCACTTCCGACCGAAAGCACTGCACAGGCAAACCTGACACGGGCATTCCGTCGGAATCGGTGACGCGTCCCAATATCGTGGCGTTCGGATCCAAAGCTACTTGGGCCGGGTGTGTGTCTGGCCCAACTTCGGCCATGCTATACATCCCGGGCTGTCTTCGAATCAGGGGGCGATTGAGATACCCAGGTTTGATTGCCGTTAGAGAGTAGGTCCCGGCCGTCAAACCCTCGAAGACGAAGTTTCCGCCCGAATCCGTCATGGTGACGAACTGGCCGTTGGCGGTGACCTGCGCTCGGGGAATGCCCTCACCCGTGACGGAGTTCACTACAGATCCCGTGAGGCTGTACTTCTTGTCTGAGGGGTTGGCTGAACCTTGGGCGGACGCATTGCGCGGAGAGGCGTCGTCAACAATGACCTGTCCGAACACTAAGACGCAGTCGAAAAGCGTCACGCTTAGCACAGTGATGTGGCAGAGGCTGCGAAAACCGGACATAGCGCAACTCGTAGCCGGGCAGAGTTTCGCGAAGATTGTACCCGGAAAGCGAGAAACAGTTGTGCGCGGGCAGGGGATTTACGAAAACGGAACAGCCAGGCCCCTATCGCATCATCTTCATCTTCTGCCAGTCGTAGGCAAACTTCTTGCCGCAATCGAGGCAGACCACGTAGTGGCTGGGGCCCGATCCGACTGCTTCCCAATCGCTTCCCCTGGGCGCCGCCGTCGCTACCGATGCGGTGAATGGCTGGGTGGTCCGGTTATGACGGCAGGCGAGCGAGAAGATCTGGAGCAGTTTTTCAACCATGGGGAAACCCAAAACCAAACGCCACGGATCACACGGATTTCACGGATCGCACTAGAGCAGATGATCCGTGGAATCCGTGGCGTCTTCAAATACGAGCAACTAGCGTCCGGCTGCGGCCATTTCCGCCGGCGTCTCTTTGGCGTCGCCGTTCGGCTTGCGATCGGCCGTCTGTCCGGGCTTGCGGATATCGATGCCGCCCTTAAAGAACGCGCCGTCTTCGATCGAGATGCGCTGCGCGATGACGTCGCCAGTCAACGAGCCTTCAGTGCGGATGTCCACGCGGTCGCTGGCCTGCAGGTTACCCCGCACTTTGCCCAGCACCACGATCTCGCGCGCGGAAATGTTGGCGTTGACTACGCCGTTACGGCCGACCGTCACGCGATTGCCGGCGAGGTTGATCGATCCCTCGACGCGACCATCGATGTAAAGCGATTCGGAGCCCGTGACTTCGCCCTTGATGACCAGCGACTTGCCGATCGTCGCCTGGTCGGCGGTGTTCAGCGTGGCATTGCGCGGCGCCGCGGCGGGCGTCGGTTCGCTCATGCTGGGAGCGGGACTTGCAGCCGGACGCTGCGGTTCCGGCGTCGGCGAATTCGGGGCGTTAGGAGTTGTCGGCTTCCACATGTACTTCTAAATCCTTTCTTGCGGGGGATGAACTGCTTTTCTACCGCACTTCGGTGACCAAAACTTTTCCTCACCCGTGCACAGCCGCGCACCCGCGCTTCTGCTTGAAACTAAATGGTGAGTTGCCGGTACTGGCGCCGCGTGCCTGCTCGCAGCCCAAGGTGCAGCCACGAAATCTTTGCCTAACCAAGGAAATTTTGCGATGCCAGCTCTGTAGCATATATCGAACAAAGGCCTTACGGCGTCAACTGTTCACATTTAATTCCCCGGTTTAAGGGAAACGCTTGAGTCAACAGGTGAGGCCGTGACCCGATTGCACTCGGGCCACGGCTCCGGGGCTATTTGGATGAATTGGACTGGGTCTGCTGCTGCGTTTGCGTCTGTTGCTGGGTTTGCGACTGGTTCTGAGTGCGGGACTGGGTCTGAGACTGAGTCTGGTTCTGCGCGCCCGAGTTCGCATAGCGTGGGCAGTTAGGATTCCGCGGACAGTTGGGGCCGGTGCCGTCACGAAGACGCTGCCTGCACTGGGCTCCGCCTGCCTGCGTTCCACGCTGCGCCATGGTGAAAACGGGCACGACAAGAACGAAAAGCATCAGCAGAGAAACAATGCCTCTTTTCATGATCATCTCCTTGCCCACCAGTAAGCCGACTGAATCTGTCGCTTAGCGGGCGTATCGACACTCAGACTGACGGCTTTCCGCGTTACGAGTTGCGCTTGTCACAGCGATCGGTGACAAGAACACGGTTGGGGCGGCTCACGTAAAATGAGGCCGATGCCCGCCATAGTGAGCACGGCCGCCGAATCCGGCGCAGAGCGTGAAACCTTCACGGTGGGCCAGCGTATTGCCCTGTGGTTCATCACCTGGACCGGCTACCTGCTCATCCGCCTGATCGGACCTACGCTTCGCTACACGGTGACGATTGAAGACGGCGGCCCGCCCGACTTCTACCCCCATCCTTCGATCTTCGTCTTCTGGCACAACGCCGTCATCCCTGCCTGCTGGTGGTATCGCGGACGTAACATCGCCGTCATGACCAGCAGCAGCTTCGACGGCGAATACATCGCGCGCATCATCGAGAAGTTCGGATTCCGTCCCGTCCGCGGCTCTAGCACTCGCGGCGGAGTTCGCGCCCTCTTGGGTATGCATACGGAGATCGAATCGGACCACAGCGTGGCATTCACCATCGACGGGCCGAAGGGCCCCGTGTACATCGCCAAACCCGGACCGGTCCTGCTGGCGCGGAATGTGCAACGGCCCATTCAGGCGTTTTACATTGCGGTCGAACGCGCGTGGATTTTGAATTCATGGGACCGCTTCCGGATTCCGAAGCCGTTTTCGCGGGCGTATCTACGAGTGGCCAAGCCGATCTTCGTCCCGGCAGACACGGACTCCGAATCCGCCCAGCGCCTACACGCCGAGATGCAAACAGCCCTCGACCGGGTGCGGGAGTACGCGGAGGGCCAGTCCAGACCTGAAAATACCTACTGACTAAAGTACCCTAGCAAAGCGCCGCCGAGACGTAAGATCATGTTCGCCGGGCCATGTCCATGTTAATCAGACGGCTTTTCTTGATCGGAGTAATTTGCATCTGCAGTTTTGCCTCCGCTCAGGTCCGAGCTTGTTGGGTCAGTCATCACGAGCTTCCTGACGATTTGCGTTCCTCCCTCGAAAAGCGGCTGTCGACATTTCTCGCCGCAGAGGCCGAGGGACGCTGGGACGAGGTCGCAGAATTGATCGGCGAATGCTCTCGGTGCGCGGGCGGATCGCTCTACACCGACCTTTATAAACGGTGTTTGCTATCGAGAATGCAAGAGATTCGAATGGTGGACTTGGACTTCTCCATCCACGACCTAACCACCTGTACGATGACAGAACTTCCCGCTGGACCAATGACCCGGGTGGCAGCGGAACAATTGAAATGGTACGTGGGCGGAACAGGGAGCTTTCAGACCTCTTCAGAGAGATGGACGGAACAGACTCAAGTCGTCGCATACCGCGACAACGGCCAATGGTACTTCATACCACCGCAGCAACACATGCAGGAAAAGTGGGAGAAGATTCATTACACAGAGGCAGACTTTGCTCGGGACTACCGACAGGAGCTTGAGGTTCGAAATAGCCCGTCGAGTCCCTTGGAGATAACCAACCTGCATGCGTACATGGACAGAAAATTCCCATCAATAAGAAACGTACGCTTTAAGCTTCACAACCGGACATCCAAAAAGGTGGTTGGGCTCCGTGCGGAGATCACTATGATCAACGGTCGTGGAGCGATCGATTTCGGAGGACCTTTCGAGATCGAGGCGAAGGGAGAAATGGCACTGGAACAAAGTGCAAGTGCTTATGGCGACTTCTGCAGGGGAATAGACAAACAGGCCTTGTTCGTCGAGGAGGTTGACTTCGCCGATGGGTCGAAATGGAAATCAGAGGAACAAGCCAAGTCAGAATGACTGGTGTTCGGTTCTATTCCTCAATCATTAACCGGGTTTCCGAAGTTTCTGTAAGCGCAGGCACGCATCGATTCTTCGATTGACAGTCAAACCTGCCACCCTCTACATTCAAATCTCCGCTCATCGTTGAGCTTGTTCTTTCGCAACCTTGGTTCGCGTGCTCGGGAAGCGGGTGAGAAACCCGCGCTGCCGCGCAACTGTAAGCGACCTGTGCCGCGTAGCGGTATAGATTCGTTCGTCCACTGTCGAAACGGGAAGGACGCACGGGAGTTGAAGTCGCAAGCCAGGAGACCGGCGCGAATCGCATCGATTACCCCTTTCGCGTGCAAAGGAGGCTCCCATGCGCTCGCCCGTTTTCCTGCTTTTGCTCCTGCTTTCTAGCGCGGCATTCGCCGACACTCTCAAGCTCACCGTCACCAGTCCCGACCATCAGCCCGTTGCTAACGCTCGCGTTCTGCTGCACCGCCCCGATAACGACCAGATCGTGACCGCCGGAAGCACCTCAGGCAGCGGCACGGCCGAATTCAACGTTCCCGCTGGCACATATCGCATCGAGGTCCTTGCACCCTCATTCGCCAAATCCGTCTCCTCCGTTTCCGTCTCCGGCGAAACCGCGAAAGCGATTGACCTTCACCTGGCCGGCTCCGAACAGACGATCGAGGTCACATCGTCAGGCCTGCCGGTCGAGACCGTCAACTCCGCCGCGAGCGTTTCCACCGTCGATGCCGACCTCCTGAAGAACCAGCAGCCGATCTCCATCTCCGACACCATGCAATTCCTGCCCGGCGTCGTCCTGGGCGATTCCGGCCAGACCGGCGGGCTTACCGGCATGTTCGTCCGCGGCGGCGAATCCGACTACAACAAGGTGATCATCGATGGCGTGCCGGTGAACGAAGTCGGCGGCCTCTACGACTTCGGTGCGACCTCTCTCGCCTCGGCCGACCGGCTCGAATTCATGCGCGGCCCCCAGAGCACGCTCTACGGATCGGACGCCATGAGCAGCGTCGTGCAGGTGTTCAGCGCCGAAGGCTCCACTCGCACTCCCGAATTGCGTTTCGGAGCCGACGGCGGAAACTTCTCCACTGCCCACGGTTATGGTTCGCTCGCGGGAGCGATCGGCCGCTTCGATTACAACTTCTTCGGCGAACAGTTCAACACTAATGGTCAGGGTCCGAACGACGCATTCTCACGCTCGTCGATGGGCGCTAACTTGGGAGTCATACTGTCACCGAAGGTCCTGTTGCGTTTCCGCACGCGCCACGAGAATTC
>Ga0335069_10002407_pt1 | contig 28853 bp, 23 predicted proteins | sample Lox_Sample_11_FD_206714 | JGI IMG/M metagenome (GOLD analysis project Ga0335069, IMG submission 206714) | Soil microbial communities from Loxahatchee National Wildlife Refuge, Florida, United States - Lox_Sample_1.1 | ecosystem: Environmental > Terrestrial > Soil > Wetlands | place: USA...
CCCGGCCATGAAGGCCATGAAGGCCGGCATTGCCGTGTTCTGCGAGAAACCCCTGTGCTTGAACCTGAAGGAGGCCGCGGAGTTAGTGAGCACCGCCCGCAAGCTCAAGGTTCCTTTCGGCGTGGCGCATACCTACCTCGGGCACTGGACCAGCCGGTTCAGCCGCTACATCGTCCGCAGCGGCTTGCTTGGGGACGTGCGATGGGTGGACAGCTACTACCTGCAAGGCTGGCTGGCCACGAAGCTCGAAGACACCGGCCAGCAGCAGGCCTCCTGGCGCGTTGACCCCAAGCGTGCCGGCGGCTCCGGCTGCGGCGGCGACATTGGCACCCACGCCTTGATGCAGCTCCGCTACGTCACGGGGCTGGAAGTGTCGGATCTCAGCGCGCAGCTTGAAACCTACGTGCAAGGCCGCCAGCTCGATGACCACTTCACCATCTACTGCAAGCTCAGCAATGGCGGCAAAGCCCTGGTTCGCGCCTCCCAAATCTGCATCGGGCACAAGAACGACCTGGGCATCGAAGTCTCCGGCACCAAGGGCACCCTGGTTTGGCGGCAGGAGGAGCCCGAGGCGGTCACAATCATGCTCTCGGGCCAGCCCGACCGCGTGTACTGGCGCGGCGCGGTCAGCCCAGGCGACGGCTTCCTGCCCAAGGACGTCCCGGCCGACCTGATGGCCGAGCCCACGATCCCGGCGGGTCATCCCGAAGCGTTCCACGACGCCTTTGCCCGGCTGCACCGCTGCTTTGAGGCCGACGTGCGCAATTGGAAGGCAGGCAAGCCCTTCAAGAGCGACGGCTCCAAGTACGCCAGCGTCGAGGACGGCTGGACCGGCATCGCGTTCATCGAGACCTGCGTCAAGAGCAGCCAGAAGAAGGGCGCCTGGACGCCGATGCCCAAGCCGGTATAGCCGCCTTCTAACTTTTCAACCAGTAGCGTAAGCCTCCGGCTTGCGTCCGTCCCGGCAACCCTCCGGGTTGCCGCACCTGACGCGTCCTCCGAACAATCCAGAGGATTGTTGGGACGAGCGCAAGCTGGAGGCTTACGCTACTTCCTTTTGGCCGACGCTCAGAGCCGAACTCACGCCACTTCTGCCACGCGGCGCAGGTAGTCGAACGAGTAAATGCCCGTCGCGTGGCCGTCGGCCCAAACAGGCTGGAGGCCGTAAGTGCCCACCGGGTCCACGCGCACGAGTTGGAAGGCGTTCGCGGCCAGGGACTGCTCCGGGCCTTTGTACAGGTTGCCCATCACGTCCATCTCCCCTTTACAGCCAGCGCAAGGGCAGGCGCGACGCAGCTTCTCCAGCGGGATGAAGCTCTCGGTGCCGTCCTCCCAGCGGATGGCGAGTTCCTGGCCAATGGGCTGAATATCGGTGGGGCGCACGGGTTGGGCTGCGGGGATCAGATCGCTTCCAGCATCCGGTGCAGCTCGGCATCGGTATTGTAGCAGTGCGGGGACAGGCGGATGTATTGCGCGCCATCGCGAGCGCCGCGAAGGGAGGTGACGATGCCTGCTGCCTCCAGCTTGCTATGGAGCGCCGCCAGGTCCGCCCCGGGCTTGCTGAAGGAGACAATGCCGCTGGCCGCTTCGGCGGGCATCTTCGGTTCCAACACCGCGAAGCCCTTGGCCTCCAGGGCAGGCACCAGCAGCGCCCGCTTGCGCAACAGTTCGCGGGCAATGTTCTCGACCCCAAGCTCAAGGATCAGCTCCATCGCCGCGACCAGGCCCACGATGCCCAGCAGGTTGTGCGTGCCAGCCTCGAACTTCTGCGCGCCGGTCCGTAGCACGATATGCTCCTGGGCCACGAAGTTCGGGCACTGGACGTTGTGCCAGCCGTAAATGGGCGGGTTGACCTTCTCGTGCAGGCCCTTGCGCACGTACAGCAACCCCGCGCCGCACGGCCCGAGCAGCCATTTGTGCGCATCGGCGGCCAGCGAGTCCACCTGCTCGACCGTCGTGGGGAACGCGCCGAGGCTTTGGATGGCATCGAGGCAGAACAGGATATTGCGCTCGCGCAGTTCGCGGCCAATGGCCTGATAATCCAGCCGGTAGCCGCTGATGAAATGGCAGGAGGCCAGCGCGACCAACCGCGTGTTCTCGTCCACCTGCCCCATCACGTCCCGCGGGCGTATGACGCCCAGCCCGCGCGTGTTCATCAGCCGCACTTCGACGCCCTGCTCCGCCAGCGCAAGCCAGGGATACACATTGGAGGGGTAGTCGTCGAAGTAGATAAGGATGTTGTCGCCCTTGCGGAACCGCAGCCCGCTGGCAATGAAGCTCAGCCCCAGCGAGGTGGGGCCTACAAAGGACACCTCCTCCGGCTGGCACTGGAGGAGCTGCGCGCCGATCTTGCGTCCCTTTTCGAGAATCGCAGGATAGACCACCCGCTCCTGGTCGCCGTTAGCCGCCTCACGCGCGTAGCCGGCCACGGCTTCCGCAACCCGCCTCGGCAGGGGACAATCCCCGGCATGGGCGAGAAACACTTTGTGCTGCACCACCGGGAACTCACGGCGGCGCAGTTCTTCGTCGCTGAGAATGTCGGCGAGGGTCATGGGCGATCAGGCTACTTCAGCGCCTCGCTGCGGAGGACCACCTGGAGCCTTGAACTGCCCCCCGGCGGGAGAGAAATGCTGTTGGCGGCGATGTTGCCGGACTCGACGCACAGCATGCGCTCGTATTCGTCGTTGCCGAAATCCGGCATCTGCTGGGACTTGGATATCCAGGGGTTCCAAAGCACCGTGGACGCCGAGCCGCTCTTCTCGACGTGGATGCGCCGGCCCAGTCGCGGGTCCAGCACCTCGACCCGCCCGGTCGTATTCAGATAAGTGCGGTCCACCTCCGAGCCGATGCGGATGGCGTCGTTCGTTTCGGTCTTCTCCAGGAAACTGGCCAGCTTGTCCTGGTAGGTCGCTCCCGCCAGGCCGCTGACGGTTACGGCAGTTACGTCGCTTACCGCCAGGTAGGTATGCAGGCACTCCTCGAACAGGAACTCGTGCTCCGGCGAATCGTTCTTCACGATGAGTTGGAGCGTAAGGGCCTGGTTGACGGTGACGACGTATTCCGCCGTGAACGGCGGAAACCCGCCCGCCTCGGGGCATTGCGGGAGGCGAAACCGGACACTGACGCTGCCGTCGGCGGCCGGGGCGAACTCCTTCAAGTCCCAATCCACCACGCGCGCAAAGCCGTGCTGCGCCAGCCCCTCGCGCGGCCCGAACCACGGGAACACAATGGGAATGCCGCCCCGGATCGGCTGCCCCGGGCCGAACCGGCTGCATTGGCTCAGGAACAGCAGCGGCGCCTCGTCCTTCCTCTGGAAATGCGTGACATGCGCGCCGTGCAGATACATCTCAGCCGTGCTCCATTGGGTTGTGACCTGGAGCATCGGCAGGTCGCCGCGCCCGTCCAGGAACGCCACCCGCCCGAGGACCTTCGGTCCGCCGCTCATACTGGGGTCGCCTGTTTTCATCGTAAGCCTCGTCCTTGCTTATACCACCACCGCCGCCGGAAGCCACGCAAAATCGCAATCCCCGGGTGCGCGCGCTCTTCGGGAACCCACCCCGGCGAAGGCCTGCCGGAAAGGCCCCGCCATAGTCCCACCTGAGCCCCTCCCTATGCTCGCCACTACCCCTCCATATGCACAAGATAGATAACAAAGTTATCTATCTTGTGCATATGGAGAGCATAAGGAGGGGCTCAGGTGCAGTCCCGGTCGGGTTGGAATGGGCACGTGTCCTGATTTGGACACTGGGCGGGGCAGGGCCTGGCGCTTGCGGGGACGCCCAGGTGCAGTGGGCCTGGTATTACTGCACTCGGGCGCGGAAGAATTGGCTGGCCAGGGTTGGATTAATGGCGTTGGTCAATGAGAGAGTTGGACCGCTGACCGTATTGGTTTGAATCGGCGTCCAGTGTTGGAGATCGCTGGAGATCTCTACGACCACCGTCTCCCCGGTTGAAAGGCCTGACACCACGGTCTGCAACCCGGCCCCGCCGATACATGGGCCGCCGAAACACGGAGGCGGTGGACTGTACGTGACGGGGATCTGCTTCTGGGTCGAGTTGTTGAGAGAATCCTTGGCTGTCACCGTGATCAGGTTGGTCCCGCAGTTCAGGGTTATCGTCGCGCTCCAGTTGGCCGTGCCCGCGCCGCTGGCCGTGCCCCCGCTGGCGCCGACCCCGTTGACCGTCACCGACGCGACGCCATTGTTGCCATAGCCGCTATCGCTGGCGGTGCCGCTCACCGGCAGGGTGGCAGAGGTAACCGTTGCGCTGTTAGTCGGCGAAGCAATTACCAAGGCGGGTCCTGTCGTGTCCGGTGGCGCATAGGTCACGGTTAGCGAGGAGATGGTAGAATAGTTGCCCGCGACGTCCCGGCTGCGGACGTAAATGGTGTTGGACCCGGAATTCAGCGATACAGAGGCGCTCCAGGTATTCGTGCCGGTCGCCGTCTGCCACGTGCCGCCGGTGCCGTTCATCTGCGCCTGGACCAGGCTCACGCCGGTGCTGGGGCAGCCCGCATCACTGGCCGTGCCTGTGACGGATATATTTGAAGTGGAGAAGGTCTGCCCGTTGGTCGGGCTGCTGGTGGCCAGGGTCGGCGGGATCGTGTCCGCCTTGTCGAGGATGTGGATTAGGTGCCTCACGAGGTTTGGCGTAGAGCTCTGGTAATAGGTACTGGCCGATACGTCGAGGTGCGAGGAGGAATGAGCCGCCAGCACGCCGTTGCCGAGGTAAACTGTATCGTGATCGAGGTTCGCAAGGTTGGTGTCCCCCTCCCAATTCCAGCCAATGACATCGCCCGGCGCCATGCTGCTCAAGGAAGACACCTCTACCGCCAGGCCGGCCGCCAGCAAGGTGGTCTGGACCAGGTGCGCGGCTCCGGGTTCCCCGTAGCTTGGAGGCACCCGGCTGGCAATGGAAAGCCCGCCCCCCTTCAGGTGCGACTCGCTCCCGATGCAGCAGGAGACGAAATGCGCGCAATCGTCTCCGACCACGTAATTGGGCACGGGCGTTAACCCGACCGTGCCTGCGTTGGTCCAGCTCCCGCCGTTCGTCCAGAAGTAGCCGTCGCTGCAAATGTAAGCGGCGCGGTTGTTCGCGTACGACACGGCTTTGGCGCGGTCGTACTGCCCGCTTGGACCGGCTCGTTGCACGACGACCTGCACGGAGACCGTCGGGCCGAACGCGGCGCCGCTGGCGTTGGCCATTTGCAGGAGGTCGGCATACGTGCCGACGGCTTCCGGCGCGATGAAGGCCATGCTGAAAGTGCCCGACGCCCCCGGGGCAACCGAGCTGCCGCTGTTGATCGGCGCGGCGGGTGGATAGGGTGTGCTGTAGGGACTCGCCGTAAGCGGCACGGCGCCCAGGCTGTCCGTGCCGGCGAGGTTCAACGTGTAGCCGCTCGCCGCCGGTGTCCAGGTCGTGGTGCCGGTATTCTTCATGGTCCAGGTCTGAGTGAAGGTCTGTCCCGGCGCCATCACGGTGTTGCTCAGGATGGTTTGTGATATGAAGCTCGCGCCGTCACTGGCGCCGGCTTGCAAGACAGTGGCCAGGACGAGCGCGGCAGCGAAGGCTGGGATGACGAGGCCCCGGCCGGCTTTCATCGCCAGCGGCTGGTTGCGGCGCATGGCTGATTTGCAAACGAGCACGGCTATACCATGAGCCAGCCTGGTTTGGTTCGCAAGAGAAAGACATCACACCATGTGGCATGTCCTCACGAATTCCGGCGCTTGCTGCGGCCTCGTCCAGGCTGGCACTGGGGGCAAAATGGCGCTACCTTCGGGCATGTTCATCACGGGGTTAGGGACTGCTTCACCCACGCAGCGCTACACGCAGAGGGAATGCTGGGGGGCCTTTCGGGAATCCGCTTTGAGCCGGCAATTGGCCCCGCGGTCGTGCGCCCTGATAAGGAAAGTTCTGACGGGCGATAACGGCATCCGCGCGCGGCACCTGGCGCTGAATTCATTGGATGAAGCCTTCGATCTTACGCCGGATGCGCTGCACGCCCGTTTTGCGCGGCATGCGCCCCTGCTGGCTGCGCAGGCTGCGCAACGAGCTATGGCGGAGGCGGAAGTCCAGCCGCACCAGATAGACGCGCTGCTCATCAGCACGTGCACGGGCTACCTTTGCCCGGGCCTGACCAGCTACGTCTCCGAGCGGCTGGGCCTGCGCCCAGACGCGCTGGGCCTGGATTTTGTCGGCCAGGGCTGCGCGGCGGCGCTGCCGAACTTGCGCGCCGCCGAGGCCCTGTTGAAATCGGGCCGCGTCCAGCGCGCGCTTTCCATCTGCGTGGAGGTGTGCAGCGCCGCGCTCTACTTCGACGACGACCCGGGCGTGCTCATCAGCGCCTGCCTGTTCGGCGACGGCGCGGGCGCCGCCGTGTTGACAGCTTCCCCGAACGGCCAGCGGCGCGTCGAGTGGAAGACCAGCGCGGCTCTGCTATGCCCCGAGTCGCGTGACGCGCTGCGGTTCGAGCAACGGGCGGGCATGTTGCGCAACGTGCTGCGGCAGCAAGTGCCCGCGCTGGCTGCGGAGCACGCCGGCACGGTGCTCGAGGGCGTGCTCACCGGGAGCGGCATTGGGCGATCCCAACTCAGGGGCTGGGTCCTGCACCCCGGCGGCCGCGACGTTCTGGCAGCGCTGCGCCAGCAACTGGGGCTGGAGCCGCGCGATGTGCGCTGGAGCGAGGCCGTCCTGCAAGAGTACGGCAACGTGAGCAGCGCGTCGGTGTTCTTCGTGCTCGAAGCTGCCCGCAACGACTCGACACCCGGGGGCTATTGGTGGATGTCGTCCTTTGGAGCCGGGTTCGCCTGCCACGGGGCTTTGCTGGAAGTGGAGTGAACGCCGCCTGTTCATGACGCGCCGCGTTGAACCCGAACTGCTGGATGAGCTGTCGCCCGCGGACCCGTATGCCGTCGGATCGCGGCGGGACATTCTGCGCCTCAACGCGTGGATGGGCCACAGCCGCCTCATGGCGCGGACGCTGGCGGCCTGCGAAGCGCCCTCCGCGCTGGGCCCAGGCGCCGCAGAAGCGCGGACTGCCTCGGGCGCCCCGGCACTCTCGCCGCGGGCTCATCCGCGTCGGGTGGTCGAGCTGGGCGCTGGCGATGGCAGGTTCTTCCTGGACCTAGTGCAGCACCTGCCGCGGGCCTGGGGCGGCGGCACTGCGGTGCTGGTGGACCGGCAAAGTGTGGTCTCGCCGGAGACGCAGCAAGCCTTTGAGGCGCTGGGCTGGCATACCGAACTGGTGGCGGCGGATGTCTTCGATTGGATCAGCCGTCCAACCGTCGGGTTCGCCGACGCCGTGGTCGCGAACCTCTTTTTGCACCATTTCTCCGCCCCACGGCTGACGAAGCTGCTGGCCGAGGCCGCGCCCCTGTGCAGGGTCTTCGTGGCTCTCGAACCCCGCCGGGGCGCCTGGCCCCTCACGTGCAGCCGCCTGGTTTGGGTGATCGGCTGTAATCGCGTGACCCAGAACGACGCCCCGGTCAGCGTTCGCGCCGGCTTTGCCGGTGACGAGCTATCCCGGCTTTGGCCGGCGGACGGAGCGTGGGCGCTGGAAGAGCGGCCTGCCGGCTGGGTCAGCCATTTGTTTGTGGCGCGGCGCAACCATCCCGGCCAGGGATGAAGGCCAAGCCCATCACCATCGTCGGCGGGGGGCTCGCGGGCCTGACTCTCGGCATCGGACTGCGGAGGCAGGGCGTGCCGGTGACGGTCGTGGAGGCCGGCAGGTATCCTCGGCACCGGGTCTGCGGCGAGTTGATCAGCGGGCGGGGACAGGCAACGCTGGCGCGGTTGGGTTTGCGCGAGCACCTGCTCGGGGCGGGAGCCGTGCCGGTGAACACAGGCGCTTTCTTCCTGGGAGAGGCTCGTTCGTCCGTGCGGCCGCTGCCCGCACCGGCGCTCTCGCTGTCGCGCTTCAACATGGATGCCTTGCTGGCGAAGCTGTTCCAGGAGGCCGGAGGCGAGTTGCGCGAGGGCGAGCGCTGGCGCGGGGACGGCTGTGAGGAAGGGGTTGTGCGCGCCAGCGGGCGGCGGTTGGAGAGCGCCAGCAACGGCTGGCAATGGTTTGGCCTGAAGGTGCACGCGCGCAAGGTAGCCCTCAGCGCCGACCTGGAGATGCACGGCACGCGGGACGGCTACGTCGGTTTGTCTCGGCTGGGCAATGGAGAAGTGAACGTATGCGGGCTGTTCCGTCGCCCCGTTCGCCGACAGGGAGGATGCGTCATGTCGTGGCGCGACCAACTGCGCGGCCAGGCCGGGACGCCGTTGTGGCAGCGCATGGACAACGCCCAACTCGATGAGACGTCCTTCTGTGCCGTGGCGGGCCTGTTTCTAACGCCGCAGCGGGCCGTGAGGCGGCAGGATTGCTCGATCGGTGACGCGCTCACGATGACCCCACCGGTCACCGGCAATGGCATGTCCATGGCCTTTGAAGCTGCGGAGATGGCTGTGGCGCCCCTGGCCGCCTGCAGCCGGGGTGAGATCACGTGGACAGCCGCGCGGCGGGCAATCGCGCGCGCCTGCGACGGGGCCTTCGCCGGGCGCCTGTCCTGGGCACGGTGGCTGCAGTGGATGATGCTCACACCCGTCTTGCGCACGAGCCTGGGCGCGCTGGCCCTGAGCTCGGATTGGCTGTGGCGGACGATGTTCGCGCGGACACGATAGCCCTCCTGGGGCGACCACCGTCAACCCTCTGCCTGGCCCCTGCGCCTTGCGAGTCCCCGGTGTGTCTCCCATGTGGTCCGGGCCCCATGGGAGACACACTGGGCACTCGCTACGGCGCATCCCGAGGCGCCAGGGAGAGGGTGGGGATCGGTGCCGGGGGCCTGGAGTGCACAAGTGCCTCGGATAACGGTGGTTAAAAAGGAGACTCCCCTGCAAGCATCCTTCGCTGCGGACGGCGATATGGGGTGAAGACCCCATGTGTCCGTCCGGATGCCGAGCTTAGGTTGATCCATGCGAGGCCCACCACAAAGAGCCCGTTTGACGCTCACCGTCTCGCGCCGGTTCGGAGAGGCCGGGATGCTGCGGTTTACGTGCGAGCCGGTGGTGGTTGCCGCATTGGCCGAATCCGGATCTCGTGTTGAACCTCCCGCTACTCTTGCGAAGGTCCTCACCTTGTGCGCGGCTTTGTCCTTTGCCGGAACCACGATCCCGCGAGCCAACGCGGATGGAAGCACCGGCCTTGCCTCCTGGTACGGCGAGGAGCACCGCGGCAAGTTGATGGCCAACGGCAAGCGTTTCGACCCCGACAAGTTCACCGCCGCGTCGTGGTTCTTTCCCTTGGGGACCAGGGTGCGGGTGACGCTGGCTTCGACCAGCTATCAGCAACGGAGCGTGTTGGTGACGATAACGGACCGCGGGCCGGCGATGGAATTCGTGCGTGCAGGCCGCGTTATTGACCTCAGCCGCGCGCCGTTCAAGCGGCTCGCTCCGCCACAACTGGGGCTGGTGGCCGTCGCGGTGCAGGCGGTCAGGTAAGTCCGAAGGCCTTCCGACTTCGAAGCTCCGGCTCCGCGTCTAGCGGGGGCTTGAACTACGGCCCACAACTCGCTACAGAGTGGGGCAAAGATGATCGTTCACTAAGCACCGCTACAACCCCCTATGAAAGCACTCAACGTCGGCCTCATCGGCACCGGCTTTATGGGCCGCGCCCACGCTAACGCCATTCGCAAGGTCAACAACTTCTTCGACCTGGAGTATCAGCTTGTTCCCAAGGCCGTCTGCTCGCATGACGCGGCGCGGGCCAAGGCCTTTGCGGCGAGGTGGGGCTATGAGTCCTGCGAAACGGATTGGCGCAGGCTCGTGGCCCGCAAGGACATTGACCTGGTGGACATCACCCTGCCGAACGATATGCACCGCGAGGTCGCGACCGCGGCAGCCCAGGCCGGCAAGATGATTCTCTGCGAGAAGCCGCTCGCGCGGACGGGCGCGGAAGCCTTGCCGATGGTAAAGGCGGTGGAGAAAGCCCGGGTGCCCAACATGGTCTCCTACAACTACCGCCGTATCCCCGCCGTCACGCTCGCCAGGCAACTCATTGATGAAGGCCGGCTTGGGCGCATCTACCATTACCGCGCGAAGTTCCTGCAGGACTGGACGATCTCCAAAGACCTGCCGCAGGGCGGCCCCGGCCTGTGGCGACTGGACGTGAAAGTCGCAGGCAGCGGCGTCACCGGCGATCTGCTGGCCCATTGCATAGATACTGCGCTGTGGCTCAACGGCAGCATCGAGCAAGTGACCGGGATGACGGAGACGTTCGTAAAGCAGCGCAAGCATGCCCTCAGCGGCAAGGTGGAGAAGGTCGGCATTGACGACGCCTGCGCGTTCCTGGCCCGGTTCAAGAACGGCTCGCTGGGCACCTTCGAATCCACGCGCTACGCCCGCGGGCACAAGGCGCTCTACACCTTCGAGATCAATGGCGAGCACGCCTCCATTTTCTGGGACCTGCACGACCTCCATCGTTTGCAGTACTTCGACCACCACGATGAGGGCCGCGTGCGCGGCTGGCGCAGCATCCACGTAACCGACGGCGATCATCCCTACATGGGCAAATGGTGGGTGCCCGGCCTGCAGATCGGCTACGAGCACTCGTTCGTTCACCAATTGGCAGACTTCCTCGAGGGCGTGGCCAAGGGCAAGCCAGCCGGCCCGACCTTCCGGGAGGCGCTGGAGACTCAGTACGTCTGCGACGCCGTGCTCAAGTCGGCGAAGACGAGCCGGTGGGAAGTCGTTCCCAAGGCGAGGTAGCGTGGGGCGCGCGGATCAAACCCGAAAGCCGAAGCCCGAACCCGCCGGGTGGCAGCTCTTTCAACGCAGAGACGCAGAGAGCGCAGAGGAACGCGGAGAAGAAGAACTTTTTCCTTTCACCCTCTCTGCGTGCCTCTGCGCTCTCTGCGTCGCTGCGCTTAAATACTCCTCTCTCTAGCGCCCAACGCCTCCAGGGTTCGGCCTTCGGCCTTCGGATTTCGGCCTTCGGCCTTTTCTACCCCACTCCCATGCTCAGCAGGAACTCGATGTTGCTGCCGGTCTTCTTGAGCTTGTTGAGCACCAGCTCCATCGCCTCGACCGGCGGCACCCCGGTCAGCGCCCGGCGCAGGATGACGACCTTGTTGTATTCGTCGGGGTGGTAGAGCAGCTCTTCCTTACGCGTGCCGGAGCGCTCGATGTTGATGGAAGGGAAGATGCGGCGGTCCACCAGCGCCCGGTCCAGGGCGATCTCCATGTTGCCGGTGCCTTTGAACTCTTCGAAGATGACCTCATCCATGCGCGAGCCCGTGTCCACGAGGGCCGTGGCGATGATCGTGAGCGAGCCACCTTCCTCGATATTGCGAGCGGCGCCGAAGAAGCGCTTGGGCTTGTGCAGCGCGTTGGCATCCACGCCGCCTGACAGGATCTTGCCCGAGTGCGGCTGCACCGTGTTGTAGGCGCGGGCGAGACGCGTAATGGAATCGAGCAGGATGACCACGTCGCGCTTGTGCTCGATCATGCGGCGGGCCTTTTCAATGACCATTTCCGCGACCTGGACGTGCCGCTCGGGCGGCTCGTCGAAGGTAGAGCTGATCACTTCCGCACCGCGGCAGGTGCGCTCCATGTCCGTGACTTCCTCAGGCCGTTCGTCAATGAGCAGGATGAAGAGGTAAGTCTCGGGGTTGTTCTTGAGCATCGCGTTCGCGAGCTTCTGCATGAGGACGGTCTTGCCGGTGCGCGGGGGGGCGACGATCAGGCCGCGGCTGCCTTTGCCGATGGGGCATACCAGATCCAGCACGCGGGTGGAAAGCTCGTCCGGCGACGTTTCCAGGATGAAGCGCTTGTTCGGGAACAGCGGCGTCAGGTTGTCGAAATGCGTCTTGTCCTTCGCCTTGTCCGGGTCTTCCTGGTCCACAGCCTCGACCTTCAGGAGGGCGAAGAAGCGCTCTTTCTCCTTGGGCGGGCGGATTTGCCCCGTCACCAGGTTGCCGGTCTGGAGATCGAAGCGGCGGATTTGGGAGGGCGAGACGTAGATGTCTTCCGGGCAGGGCAGGTAATTGAAGCTCTGCGAGCGGAGAAAGCCGAAGCCTTCGGGCAGCACTTCCAGCACGCCCTCGGAGAACATGACACCGGCGCGCTCGGCGTTCTTCTGCAGGATATGGAAGATGACCTCGTGCTTGCGCATCGTGCCGAAGTTCTCGACCCCCAGCTCGCGCGCCATCTGGTTCAGGTCGTTCATGGACATGGCCTGGAGCTTGGCGATATTCACCGAGCCGGCGGCTACACGGTCCTTGTCCTTGTCTTTCTGAGCGGCGGGCTGGCGCTGGGGTCGGTCCGTTTCGGCGGGTTCCACCGGGGCGGAGGGCGGCTGCAGGTCGGTCACGGGCGGCTCGGCCACCGCGGTCGCGGTCATGGAAGCAGCCGGGGAGTCCAGTCCCGGCGCTCCGTCAGGGAGCGGTCTCGCGTTGCCAGCCTTGGCCTTCTTCTTAGGTCTTGGCATAGGTCAATAAATCTAAATCGGTCACAATAGGAGAGATTATCTCGTCGCTGGTCCACCAGCCTTGCCCCACAATTGGACGATCAAGCGTCTGATAAGTTCAAACTGGAATGGCTGCCAAAAGGGAGCTGTGCGGCAAGCTTCTCTGTTTTCCCTGATTACAGCAAGGAGAAATTTGCAGCAACCCTTGCACTCGTACAATCAACCCTTTGCGCGGCGAAGTCAACCCCAGCGCTGCGAGGCGTCCCTGCCGGCTCAGTAAGGCAGCATGAACCGCGCGGTCAGCTCCCGCACCCGCTGACGGACCTTGCCGATCGCGGCCAGGTTCTTGATGTCCAGCAGCACCTCGCTGATCATGTCGGCGATGGCGGCCATTTCCGGCTCCTTCATGCCGCGGGTCGTCACGGCAGGCGTGCCCAGCCGGATGCCGCTGGCCTGGAAAGGCGAGCGGGTCTCGAACGGAATAGTGTTCTTGTTGACGGTGATGCCGGCTTCATCCAGAGCGGCCTGGCATTCCTTGCCCGTAAGACCGCGCGCGCCGACGTCCACCAGCATCAGGTGGTTGTCCGTGCCGCCGCTGACCAGGCGGAAGGAGTTATGGCTCATGCCCTGCGCCAGCGCGGCGGCGTTGCGGACAATCTGCTCCTGGTAGGCCTTGAACTCGGGCTGCATGGCTTCGCGCAGGCAAACGGCCTTGGCCGCGATCACGTGCATCAGCGGCCCCCCCTGGATGCCGGGGAACGTCTGCGAGTCCAGTTCCTTGGCGTATTTCTCGCGGCATAGGACCAGCCCGCCCCGCGGGCCGCGCAAGGTCTTGTGCGTCGTGGTGGTGACGAAATCCGCATGAGGCACCGGGCTGGGGTGCAGCCCCGTCGCCACCAGGCCGGCGATGTGCGCGATGTCCGCCAGCAGCAGCGCCCCGACTTCGCGGGCGATCTCGCCCATGCGCTGGAAGTCTATGATCCGCGGATACGCGCTCGCGCCGACGGTGATCATCTTCGGCTTGTGCTCGCGCGCCAGCCGGGCCAGTTGATCGTAGTCAATGCGCTCGTCCTCCTTGCGCACGCCGTAATGAACGATCTCGAAGAAGCGTCCCGAGAAATTGGCCTTGTTCCCGTGGGTGAGATGGCCGCCATGGGACAGGTCCATCGTCAGCATCTTGTCGCCCGGCTTGAGGAAGGCGAAATAGACGGCCATGTTCGCGCCGCTGCCCGAATGCGGCTGCACGTTCGCGTGCTCGGCGCCGAAGAGCTTCTTGGCGCGGTCAATCGCCAACTGCTCGACCGTATCCACGTTCTCGCAGCCGCCATACCAGCGTTTCCGCGGATAGCCCTCCGCGTATTTATTCGTGAGGACCGAGCCCTGCGCCTCCATGACGGCGGGGCTGGTGAAGTTCTCGCTGGCGATGAGTTCGATGTTCTCCTGCTGGCGGTGCCGCTCGCGCTCGATGGCGTTCGCGATCTCCGGGTCAATGGCCTGCAGGCGCAAGTCGGTAGGGATTATTCGTATTTCCATTTTCTTAACTCGGCGCAGGTGGCGCCCGCCTTCAAAGGGCGTATGCAGGAAGGCGTCCACTATCTTGCTGGCCAGCCCCGGCGGGATCGTGCCGGCCAGGCACAGCACATTCGCGTGGTTATGTTGCCGGGCCAGGATGGCGGACTGCTCGTCGCTCACCAGCGCGGCCCGGGCGCCCGGCACCTTGTTCGCGGCCATGCTCATGCCCACGCCCGTAGTGCAGATCAAGACGCCAAACTCGGAGCTGCCCGACGCTACGCTCTCCGCCACCGCGTGAGCGAAATCCGGATAGTCGCTGGCTTCGGGCGTCGGCGCTCCGAAATCCACAACGCTAACGCCCTGCTCCTCCAAGTGATGTTTCAGGGCCTGCTTCAGCTCGAAACCCCCATGGTCCGCGCCGATGGCGACCGCCGCCGGCCCGCCGGGCACGGCGCCCTTCTCAATGAACCGGAGCAACGAGGCGATTCCCTGCTCGATCTGGTCGCGGCAGGTCAGGTAAACGTCGTAGGACCCGCCTATCGGGTCGCTGATGTCCTTCTCAAAGTAGTCGAGCGTCTCGTCGAACTCCCGCAGCAGGAAAGTCTTCTCGGCCGCCTGCGGATACAGCAGCATGACCGTCTCGACATGGTTATGGGTCATGCCGAGGATGTAGTCTGCCTGCTCGGCCATCTCGCGGGTCAGCATCCGGCTGCGCACGTCGCCGATGTCTATGCCCAGCTCTCTGACGGCCTGCACGGCGAACGGACTGGGCGGCTGGCCTTCCGCCGCGCCCAAGCCCGCCGACAGCACGCGGTAAGCCCCGCGGTGCTGGGTGGCCTGGCGGAAAATGCCTTCGGCCATGGGGCTACGGCACAGGTTGCCTGTGCAAATAAAGAGGACGGTCTTCATTCAGCCGGTCTTCATCCCCCGAAGTCTGGCGGCCCCGCTAGTCTCGTCAATGCGCAATTCAGGAACGGGTCTGGCGCACCACCGCCAGCCCTTTCAGCAGGTCCAGGGCCCGCGCCAGGGCAGGATCGTACACCACGGGCTTGTCCGCTTCATGATCCTTCGCTCCCGTCATGTCTCCTTCGCTCAGACCTTCCCGGCGTTCCCGCACCAGTTCCGCCTCGTTGAACCGGGGTCGGCGGGCAACACGATTCGTATTGCCGACAGCGTTGGTCAGCGAGAGCCCCGCGCTGGCTGAAAGGTCGGTCTTTCCCGGGAGCCGGAAGGCGTCGGCGTAGTAGGCCCGTTCTTCGTCGCGGGTGACCTCCACCGTAATGTCGGGCCGGACGCCGTGCATAGATAAAGCGGCGCCGTCGCCCAATTGCACCGGGGCGGTCGCGATCCGCAACTGGTCGCCATTACTGAGCGGAAAATCCTGCATCACCATCGCCTGGCCGGCGGTCCGGCGGCCCAGGATGAGCCCCGCTCCGCTCGCACGCAACGCCGCCGCCAGCGCCTCGGCGGCTTCTGACGTAAAGTGATTCACCAACACGGCCGCCGGCACCAGGATGGGGTCCGGCTTCTCCTTCGACCGCACGGTGCCCGCGCCCCAGTTCAGCAATGGCACATCCTTTTTGAGGAACAGGTCCGCCGTCCCGGCGGCGGCGGCATAGTCGCTGCCGTCCGCGTAGCGCAGGTCCAGCACAATCCCCTGGAGCTTGTTGCTGTGGCTGAGCGTTTCCCACGCCTCGCGGACCGCCTTCGGCAGGCCCTCGCCCACGCGCTCGATGCGCACATAAGCGATGTCCCCCTCCATCAGGCTCGACTTGCTGACGAGAGGCGTCGTTGCCGAGGCGCGAGAAGCAGAGCCGTTGGTCACCAGGATCACCCGGGGCGCCAGTTCCGAAAGCAAGCCCTGCACAGCCGCCTGGTTCAACTCCGCCGGGCTGATGCTCGAGTGGGCCTTGATCGCGTCATAGATTTCCCTGAACTCCGGCGTGCCGCCCGCCTCGCCTCTCGCCTGGCTCAAAACGCCAAGCAGCAGAGCTGAAAGGAGCGAAATAGTCCCATTTCTAATCATGTTGGCCTAGTGTGCACGAGGAATGGGATAAAGTAAAGAAGGGCAAGTCCTGGGCGCGCAAGCCGGGCGCCGGCAGTCCCACCGCGCGCCGGCCGACCCGGGGAAGAATCTCCTGGGGCTCAAATCACGCGCTTCGGGGGCATCCCAGTTTCTGAGGAGCGCGCACGTCTCCCTAAGGCGCTGGGGGGCTCCGCGAATTTCATTAACACCCCGCTTCAGCGGGGTGGAGGAGCGGCCCACGCCCGGCAACCGCTTTAGCGGTTTATCGCGTGCGGGTAAGCCGCTAAAGCGGCTGTGGCGCCGTTGCACCCACTTCCACCCCGCTGAAGCGGGGTGTTAATGAGATCAGCCGTGCCGGTGCGCGGAAAGTGAGATGCGCCCACGCGCGCTTCCAAGCCGCGAATTCTCTCTTGTAATCGTCAGCCAGTTCAGGCGAAATGGCTGGACACGCTGTTTTCGCGCTTATGGATTTAGGCGACATTCTAAGCAGAGAGCAAATCCTGACCGATTTGCGAGCTACCAGTCGTTGGGAAGCGATTGACGAGCTGATCGAGAACCTCGTGGCGACGGGCAAGATTTCACCGCAGCATCGCGAGGCCATTACGGCCGTGGTCAAGAAGCGCGAGACTTCCATGAGCACGGGGATCGGGTTCGGCATCGGCATTCCCCATGCCTCGACCGACCTGATCAGCGAGGTCGTCGGGGCGCTGGGCCGTTCGCAGAAGGGCGTGAACTTCGACGCGCTGGATAACCAGCCGGTCAAGCTGGTGATGCTTTTTCTGGTGCCGCAGGGGCAGTTCCAGAAGCACCTGCACACGCTGGCCAACATCGCCAAGCTCCTGCACAAGGCCGATTTCCGCCAGGCCCTGGAGCAGGCGCCGGACGCCGACGGCATGCTCCAGATCATCCGCAGCCAGGGGCAGCAGTGAGCCGCCGGCGCCTGGCAGCGCCAAATGCGCTCGGGGCGGGCCACGGTCGACGGGCGCGCAACTCCATCCCTGATCCAACAACTCCTGCTCCTTCTCCACCCAACCACCCGGCACTCCACTGCTTGAACTTTTGACCCCGATGCTCCCCCACAACCTGGTCGAACAGCGCCTCCAGGCCGTCGTGCGGGCCGTCCTGCCGGACGCGGACGTCTCGACGGTCCTCGTGCGGCCCTGCCCCGATCCGCGGTTTGGCGATTACCAGAGCAACGCATTGATGGCGCTGGCCAAGGCCCGCAACATCAACCCGCGGCAGCTTGCCTCCGAAGTGCTCAGCAAGTTGGACCTAACGGATTGCTGCGAGAAGGTGGAAGTGGCGGGCGCCGGGTTCCTCAACTTCCGGCTGAAACATGAAGCCCTGGAGGGCGCGCTGGAATCGGCAGCGCGCGGCGAGCACCTGTTTTTCGAGCAGCATCAGCACCCGCGAACCGTGGTAGTGGACTTCAGCTCGCCCAACGTCGCCAAGCCAATGCACGTCGGCCATATCCGCTCGACCATCCTCGGGGACGCATTGGCGCGCGTGCTGCGCCTGCTGGGGCACCGCGTCATCACGGACAACCATCTCGGCGATTGGGGCACGCAGTTCGGCATGCTGATTGTCGGCTGGATATTCGCAAGAGCTTGCGGACAAGACCCCTCCAAGATGCCCGACCCGATTGCCGAACTCGAGCGACTCTATAAACTAGTGAACGCTGCAAGCAGGGGTGAACCCGAGCCTTTGCGTGAACTGCGAGAAAAACTCACTCCTTCCTGGCTCTTCGTCCCTGAGGGTCCCGACGGCATCCTCCAGGCGGCCAGAGACCAGCTTGCCCAATTGCAAAAGGGGGAGTTTACCAACACCGAAATCTGGAGGATGTTGATTTGCCTCTCCCGAACACAATTTGACACGATTTATCAGCGCCTTGGGGTCCAATTTGACCATACCCTGGGCGAGAGCTTCTACCATCCTCGCCTCCAACCGCTGGTCCAGGACCTCTGCGAGAAAGGAATCGCCCGATCAAGCGAAGGCGCCCTAGCCATCTTCTTCGACGACGTTCCGCACTTAAAGGCACACCCTGCCCTCATTCAGAAGAGCGACGGCGCATTCAACTACACTACCACCGATCTCGCCACCCTCGCTTATCGCCTTGAAACCTGGTGCCCCGACGAGATCATCTACGTCACTGACGCCCGCCAGCAACTTCACTTCCAACAGCTCTTCGCCGCCTTCCGCCGCTGGCACCCGGAAAATAAGGCGCGGCTCGCGCACGTTTGGTTCGGCTCGATTCTCGGCGAGGACGGCAAGCCCTTCAAGACGCGCTCCGGAGAAACGGTGCGGCTATCGGAACTGCTGGACGAGGCCGAGGAGCGCGCCTTCCAGCTTGTCACCGAGAAAAGCCCTGAGCTGCCGGAAGCGCAGCGGCGCGAGATCGCGCGCGTCGTGGGCATCGCGGCGGTGAAATACGCCGACCTGTTGCCCAACCGGCAAAGCGATTACGTGTTCAGTTGGGACAAGATGCTCGCGCTTAACGGCAACACCGCGCCGTACCTCCAATACGCCTACGCGCGCATTCGCAGCATCTTCCGCAAAGGGGGCATGGATGCTGCAACCAAGCCACCCTCTGACACGTTGCACCTCGCCGCGCCTGAAGAGCTGAACCTCGCCCGCCACCTGCTCAATTTCGGCCTGGTGCTCGAGGCCGTGGCGGACGATTACCGGCCCAACCTGCTTTGCAACTACCTGTATGAGCTCGCTGGTCGCTTCACCGCGTTCTATGAGAACTGCCCCGTGCTCAAGGCGGAGCCTCCCCTGCGCTCGAGCCGCCTGGTGCTCTGCGACCTGACCGCCCGCGTCCTCAAGCAAGGCCTGGAGGTGCTGGGCATCGAGACGCTCGAGCAAATGTAGCTTTTTCCACCTTTTCTCCGGCGCGAACTCGTGTTCAATTAGGGCGGTTATGAGCCAGACCCATCCATTAACCACGACCGCTTTCGACTTGCCGGGCTACCGGACCGTGCGTTCGTTTGGCGTGGTGCGGGGCATCATCGTCCGCTCGCGCTCGATTGTAGGCAATATCGGGGCGAACCTGCAGAGCCTGTTCGGCGGGAACATTTCCCTCTACACGTCGCTCTGCGAGCGAGCGCGGGAAGACGCCTTCAACCAGATGATCACGCACGCCGGGCAGTTGGGGGCCAATGCGGTGGTTGGCGTGCGCTATGATGCCACGGAGTTGTCCGCGGGCATCACCGAGGTGTTGTGCTACGGCACGGCCGTGTACGTGGAACAGGCGGCCTGAAGAAGTTGAACCCGAGCGGCCGGCCGCTCGCAGCGAAGGACCAATTATGTCAGGACATAGCAAGTGGGCGAAGGTTAAGCATTTCAAAGGCGCCATAGACGCCAAGCGCGGGAAGATCTTCTCCAAGCTCAGCAAGGAGATCACAATCGCCGCCAAGCTGGGCGGCGGCGACGCGGCCATGAACCCGCGTCTGCGTATGGTGCTGCTCAAGTGCCGGGCGGCCAACATGCCGAACGACAACATCGAGCGCGCGATCAAGAAGGGAACGGGCGGCGGGGAGGGCGTGAACTTCGAGGACCTCACCTACGAGATTTACGGGCCGCAAGGTGTGGCCTTGCTGGTGGAGGTCAGCACCGATAACCGCAACCGCACGGCGTCCGAGATCCGGAGCCTCGTGACCAAGAACGGCGGGAGCATTGCCACGGCGGGTTCGGTAACGCGGCTGTTTCACCGCAAGGGGCAGATTATCATCCCGCGCGAGGCGGCCAACGAGGACCAGGTCATGGAGGTGGCCCTGGAGGCGGGCGCCGAGGATTTCAAGGCCGAGCCCGAGGGATACGAGATCATCACGGAGCCGGCGCATTTCGAAGCGGTGCACAAGCAGATCGAGGCCAAGGGGATCAAGCCGGCGGTGGCGGGCGTGACCGAGCTGGCGAGCATCACGGTGCCGCTGCCGGACGCGCCCTCGGCCGCCGCGATAAACAGGCTCATTGATGCGCTGGAGGACCACGACGATGTGAAGGAAGTCTATTCGAATGCGGAGTTACCTGAGTAACGCCGCTTTGGATTGTCCCGGCAGAGCCCCCGCGGCTACAGACATGTCGCTCCTGGCGGACCTGTGGGCGTCGCTCTGGTCCCGCCGATGAAGGTCCGGCCCTTAAGCGACCAAAGCACCGTCGCGAAGGTGCTGGCCTGGCTGGCGGGCGCTGTCATCCGCCGTCGCAGCGCTTTTGCTTACCCGCAGCTTGTGCTGTTCGTGATCTGCGTGGCTTACACGGTCAAATACCTCCAATTCGACACGAACCGCGATGATCTGATCGGAGCCAACAAGCGGTATCACCAGAATTGGCTTAAGTTCAAAAAGGAGTTCCCGACGCAGGACGATTTGGTGGTGGTGGTCGAGAGCGCGGACCACGAGAAGAGCCGGCAGTTTGTCGAGCGGCTCGGGGCGAAGCTGGAAGCCGAGCCGAAGCTCTTTCACGATGTCTTCTACAAGGGCGATCCCAAGATGATGGGGCGCAAGGCGCTCCTGTTCTTTCCCGAGAGCGACCTGAGCGACCTTACGCAGACGTTAAAGGACTACCGGCCTTTCCTGTCCAGGTTTACGCACACGACGAACCTGGTCTCGCTGTTCAACATGGTGTGCACGCAGTTCCGCACGGCCAAGCGTGAGACGAATGCCGAGAACGCGGCGCTGGTGAAAGCGCTCCCGGCGCTGGAGCGCATCGTGAGGGAGGCGAGTTACAGCCTACAGCAGCCCGGCACACCGCCTTCGCCGGGCATCACCGCGCTGTTCGACGCCGGAGAACAGGCCGAGCAGGAGATGTATGTGACCTTCGGCGGCGGGCGCATCTACCTCGTGACGGCGCAGGCGCCTACGGACGACTTGAATGACGACGCGGTGGCGCGGCTCCGCCAGTTGGTTGCTGAAACCCAGGTGGAGGTGCCTGGGCTCAACGTGGGTCTGACCGGCGAGCCCGTGCTGGAACTGGACGAGATGGCCCAGTCGCAGAAGGACACGACGCTGGCCAGCGTGGTGTCGCTCGTGCTGTGCGCGCTGATCTTTATTTACGGCTACCAGGAGACGGGCCGGCCGGTGAAGGCCACCCTCTGCCTGATCGTGGGCCTGGCCTACACGCTGGCGTTTGCCACGGCGACTATTGGGCACCTGAACGTGCTGACCATCACCTTCGTGCCGATCCTGATCGGGCTGGCAATTGATTACGGCGTGCACCTGATCTCGCGTTACGAGGAGGAGCTGCAACGCGGCAAGAGCAAAGAGGACGCCCTGACCAAGGCGATGGTCTTTACCGGGCAGGGCATCCTGAGCGGGACGTTCACGACGGCTGGGGCCTTTTTGGTCATGTGGTTCACCGATTTCCGCGGCATCCAGGAAATGGGTGTCATCTGTGGCGGGGGCCTGCTGATCTGCTTCGTGCCGATGATGACGCTGCTGCCGGCGCTCCTGCTGGGCGGACGCCAGAACCAGGTGGATCATGCCCAGGCCGGCCATGCCGAAAAGCGTGCCCGGATCGAGAACGTGTGGCTGCAACGGCCCGGCCTGGTGGTGGGCCTGACGCTCGCCCTGTGCGCGCTGGCGGCCACCCAGGCGCCCAAAGTCTGGTTCGACTACAACCTCCTCAACATGCAAAGCGCCGGGCTGCCGGCCGTTGAGTATGAGCGCGACCTGATCTCGGCCACCAATGCCCCCAATGGCACGAACGCGAGCCCGAAGTCGGTTCTTTACGCCGCGGTCGTTGCGACGAACCTGCAGCAGGCTGTGGCCCTCGAACAGCAGCTCACCAACCTGCCGGCGGTCGCCAGTGTGGATTCCATGTCCAAATACCTGGCCGAGGACCCCACGCGCAAGCTGCGCATGATCGCCGACCTGAAGCGGGAGCTGGCCCCGGTGCGCTTCGATGAGCCGGACCCCAGGCCGGTGGACCTGGACGAGCTGAGCCGGGCGTTGTATTCGACATTCGGATATCTGGCGTCGGCGCTGGATGATGTGCAGAAGGAGGACCCGGCACTGGGCCGGCAGCTTAGCTCGCTCTCCAATGCGATCGAGACCTTGCGCAAGCAACTGTTCGCCGGGAACGCTGCCACGCAGGAGGCCACGGCGCGGAAGCTTGGGGAATTTCAACGGGCGCTTTTTGAGGACGTACGCGAGACATTCCACGCGTTGCGGACGCAGGACGATACGTCCGGCCTGCGCGTCTCGGATTTGCCGCCGGCTTTGCGCGACCGCTTCATCGGCGTGACCGGCAAATACCTGCTCATGGTCAACCCGAAGAAGGATGTGTGGAACCGCGACAACCAGCGTGAGCTGATCGAGCAGCTCTCACAGGTGGATCCGAATGCGACGGGCACGCCCGTGCAGCTTTACTATTACACCGACCTGCTGAAGCGCAGCTACGAGCAGGCGGCCCTTTATTCCCTGGCGGCGATTGTGCTCCTGGTGTTCCTGCATTTCCGCAGCCTGACGCTGGTGCTGCTGGCCCTGGTTCCGGTTGCCGTCGGCTCGCTGTGGCTGGGCGGCTTGATGGGATGGCTTAATCTCCCGCTGAACCCGGCAAATATTATGACCCTGCCCCTGGTCATCGGGATCGGCGTCACCAACGGCATCCACGTGCTGAACCGCTTTGCCGAAGAACAGACCCCGAACATCCTGGCGCGCAGCACGGGCAAAGCCGTGCTGGTCTCCGGCTTGACGGCTATGGCGGGTTTCGGCAGCTTGATGCTCGCGCGGCACCTGGGCATCAGGAGCCTGGGCTGCGTGATGACCGTGGGGTTGGCAACCTGTATGATTGCGGGGCTAACTTTCCTGCCTGCGTTGCTCGGCCTGATGATGCGCACGCGGGACAAAGAACAACCCAGTGCCGACAATGCACGATCGACACTGGGTCGGGAGGAACCGAGGTAAAAACCTCAAGTCAGTGCACCAATTTTAAGTATGTTGGCCCTGCTGTCAATAATAATGTTAAAAATAGATGCGCAGGGGGTTCAGAGGCTTACGATAACGTTATTGTCCCCTGTTTGGTGCGCCTTTTTAGCACTGCTCCGACTGCCTTCGCATCTCCGAACGTAGCGCATGGCGAACCGCGACGGACCGTGAACATCCAACAACCAACATCCAACATCCAACATCCAACGAGCGCCACGAAGTCAGTGGCTGGATGTTGGATGTTGGATGTTGGATGTTGGTTGTTTCCCCGCCTCATGGAGGGGTCCGTTGGCCCGCTCAGGCAAAAACTGTTCCCTGTCCCATGCGTGGCAATTGCCGCGTTTTTGGTCCTCTGCTGCGTTAACGTTGTCGGGCTCGCACAGAACGCTGATCCGAACGCGCTGCACGCCGGGCCGTTGTTCGACCATTTCGACCTGACGCTGGCGCCGGGCGAGCGGACCGAAGCCGCCGGGCCGTTCTATTACTCGGAGCGACAGGATACGCAGCGGACGTTGGCCGTGCCGCCTCTATTCGCACACGTAGTGGACCCGGCCACGGATTCCGAGGAGTTCGACTTCCTTTACCCGGTGGTGGGCTACGACCGTTTCGGCGAGCAGTATCGGTTCCATATCTTCCAACTGCTGAGCTTTGCCGGCGGGGCCTCGCAGGAGGAGAGCTACCGCAGCCGCTTTACGCTTTTCCCGATTTACTTCCAGCAACGCTCGCCGCTGCCGGATGAGAACTACACGGCGGTGCTGCCGTTCTACGGCCACCTCAAGCACCGGCTCTTCCGTGACGAGATCTTTTTCGTCATGTTCCCGTTTTATATCCAGAGCCGGAAGGCGGACGTGGTCACGGACAATTACGTTTACCCGTTCTTTGATGTGCGCCGCGGCGACGGCCTGCGCGGTTGGCAGCTCTGGCCATTTTACGGCGTCGAGCACAAGACGGTCACCACCAGTACGAATGGTTTTGGCGATGTGCAGACCATTCCGGGCCATGACAACCTCTTCGTGCTCTGGCCGTTCTTCTTCCGCGAGAAGGCGGGCATCGGGTCCGACAACCCCGAATGGACGGAAGGCTCGATCCCCGCCTTCAGCCTGTTCCGCTCGCCCCGGCGAGACTCGACGACCGTGCTCTGGCCGTTCTTCTCCCGCGTGGATGATCGCGAGAAGAAGTACCGGGAGTGGGACGTCCCGTGGCCGTTTGTAGTGTTTGCCCGCGGTTCGGGCAAGACCACGACCCGGGTGTTTCCGTTCTTCAGCCACGCCCGGAGCACCTACCTGGAGAGCGATTTCTACCTGTGGCCATTTTACAAGTATGACCGCATTCATGCGGATCCGGCGGATCGCCGCCGCACGCGCATCCTCTTCTTCCTGTATTCGGACATTGATGAGAGAAACACCGAGACGGGTGGGAGGCGGCATTGGGTGGCTTGCCTGCCTTTATTCTCGTTCCGGCAGGAGTTGAACGGCACGCGGCGGCTGCAGGTGATCGCCCTCACAGAGACGTATCTGCCCAATAGCAAAAGCATGGACCGCGACTGGGAGCCGCTGTGGTCGTTCTGGCGCTCGGAGCGGAACCCCAAGACGGGCGCGGCGAACCAGTCGCTGTTGTGGAACCTCTACCGGCACGATAGCCGGCCGGGTTTTCGGCGCACCTCGATGCTGTTCGGGCTGTTCCAGTCCCGCACGGACGCGAAGGGCAATCATGTGCGGGTGTGCTATGTCCCGGTGCGAAAATAGGTGGACAGATGCCCGTCCCCAGCCATGATGATATTTGCTTGAGGCGTGGTACCGACGTGAACGATCAACATCAATTGAGCCGCGGCTAGGTCCGCCGAACGGAGCGAAAGCGAGCTATGTTTCAAAACGTCGGAGAGATGGTGGTGTTGTTCTGGGCTACGCTGCTGGCCTTGCCGCTGACGTGGCGGCAGCGGCACAAGGTGTTCGACCAGTTCTTCGAGATCGGCAACGCGAGCCTGCTGATGGTGTGCATCCTTTCCTTTTTCATCGGGGGCGTCATCGCCTTGCAGACGGGCCCGCTGCTGGTCGAGCGGGGCCTGGGCAGCTATGTTGGAGGGGTGGTAGGTTACTCCATCTGCAAAGAGTTGGCGCCGGTGATGATGTCCATCCTGATCGCGGGCCGCATCGGCTCCGCGATGGCGGCGGAGATCGGCTCGATGCAGGTTTACCAGGAAATTGAGGCGCTGCGCACGATGAACATCCCCCCGGTGAACTACCTGGTGCTGCCGCGCCTGGTGGCGATCGCGATCTCGCTGCCGCTCCTGGTGACCTTCGCCATTCTCGTGGGCTGGCTCGGCGGCGCGTGTGTCTCGGTGGCCAACAGTCACATTGGGCTCTCCTTCCCGGCCTTCTTCTCATCGCTGCGCGACGCGGTGGAGGTCAAGGACGTGGCCAATGGCGTCTTCAAGAGCTTCATCTTTGCCCTGGTCATTGCGGTGGTCTCTTGCCACCAGGGCCTGATCACCCGCGGCGGGCCGCGCGGCATCGGCCGCTCGGTAACCAAGGCCGTCGTCAACTCCATCGTCCTCATCGTCATCTGTGATTACCTCCTCACCCGCATCCTTCTGAAGTGATGAGCGATACGCCGAACAACAGCCGGGGCGTCAGCGTCCAGGTGCGCGGGCTGCACAAGAGCTACGACGGCCAGGAAGTGCTCCTGGGGCTGGATTTCGACGTCCACCCCGGCGAGATCTTCGTCATCATGGGCCCCAGCGGCAGCGGCAAGACGGTTCTGCTCAAGCATCTCATCGGCCTGGAAACGCCGGATGCGGGCCAGATCCTCATCGGCGGCCAGCCCGTCCAGTCGCCCGAACTGATGGACCAATACCGCATGGCCATGGTCTTCCAGTCCGGCGCCCTGCTCAATTCGCTGACGGTCGGCGAGAACGTGGGGCTTTACCTCTCCGAGCACCGCCTCAAGCCCCCTGACGAGATCGCCCGCATCGTTTCGGAGAAGCTCGAAGTGGTCGGTCTTAAGGGCAACGAGGACAAGATGCCCAGCGACCTGTCCGGCGGCATGAAGAAGCGCGTGGCCATCGCCCGGGCGCTGGTCATCGAGCCGCAGCTTATCCTGTATGACGAGCCGACCAGTGAGCTGGACCCGCTCTCCGCCCTGGTCATCGCGGAGGAGATCGTCAATTTGAAGGAACGCATCCAGGTCACCTCGCTCATCGTGTCGCACGACCGCGACCTGGCCTTCGGCGTGGCCGACCGGATTGCCGTGATCAACCAGGGGCGCATCCTGACCATCGGCGCGCCCGACGAGGTCCGGCGCAACGAGGATCCCTTGGTAAAGAAGTTCCTGCACGCCGATTTCAAACGCCTTTAACCTGCATCTCCCTTTATGAAAAACACTCTTGAAACCCGCCTCGGGCTATTTGTGGCCCTGGCCGTGCTGGCCGCGGCCATTATCCTCGAGATGGTGGGCGGGGTCGAACTCTTCCGGCCTGGCGTTCACGTCTATGCCCTGTTCAAAAGCGCGCAGGAGCTGAAGGAAGGCGACCGCGTGAAGATGGCGGGTGTCGAGATCGGGCGCGTCGAGCATATCCGCCTGGACGAGACCAATAACAAGGTCCGGGTGATGATGAAGGTGCGCAAAGACACCGTGAAGACCGACAGCGTGGCGACTATCAGGTTCCAGGGCCTGCTGGGGCAGAACTTTGTGTCGGTTGACTTCGGCACAGCCGGCTCGCTCTACGTGAAGGACGACACCCTGATCGGCAGCGCCGAGCAGCCGGACTTGAGCAGCATGATGCAGAGGCTCGACGACGTGGCCAGCGGCGTGGAGAACCTCACCAAGAGCTTCACGGGGGTGAAGATTGACAAACTGGTGGGGCCGCTCATTGACATTGTGGAAGCCAATAAGGCCCCCATCACCGCGACGATGTCCAACCTCCAGGCGCTCACGCACGACCTCTCGTACCAGATTTCGGAGGGCAAGGGCACCATCGGGAAGCTGGTAAAGGACGAGGCGCTTTACAACTCGGCTCTGGCGGCGGTCACCAATTTGCAGGGCACCGCTGTCGAGGTGCGGCAGACGGTGGCCGATGCGCGCCGGATAGTGGACCAGGTCAACTCGGGCAAGGGCACCGTCGGCAAGCTGCTCACCGACGACACCTTGTACCGGGAGACCGTGGCCTCAGTGACCAACCTCCACGGAATTCTCCAGAAGATTAACGAGGGCCAAGGCACCGTGGGCAAGCTGGTGAACGACCAGGAGTTCTACAAGAATGCGAAGATGTCCTTGCAGAAGCTCGATAAGGCCACCGAGGGCCTCGAGGACCAGGGGCCCCTCAGCGTCATGGGCATCCTGGTGAACAAGCTGTTCTGAGCTTGCGCGGCGGGGCTGATCAACGGAGGCCTATGAACGTGTTGGTAACTGGCGGGGCGGGTTATATCGGTTCGATCTGCACCGAGGCACTGCTCGAGGCGGGGCACCGGGTCACGGTGTACGACGATTTGAGCGAGGGGCATCGCTCGGCAGTGGATCCGGAGGCGCGCTTCGTCCCGGGCCGGCCCGAGGAGGCAGATAACATCTTGCGCGCCGTCCAAGAAACGCGCCCCGAGGCGATCATGCACTTTGCCGCCAACGCCCTTGTCGGCGAGTCCATGACGAATCCGGGCAAGTACTTCCGCAACAACGTCGGCAACGGACTGAAACTTTTGGACGCGGCCGTGAGCTGCGGGGTGAAGAAGTTTGTGTTCAGCTCGACGTGTGCTACCTACGGCCCGCCGGACCGCGTGCCGATGACGGAAGACCTGCCCCAGCGCCCGATCAACCCCTACGGCGAGTCCAAGCTGATGTTCGAGAAAATGCTCCAGTGGTACGAGCGCATCCACGGCCTGGAGTTCATCGCCTTCCGCTATTTCAACGCCGCGGGCGCGAGCGACAAATACGGCGAGCACCACCGCATCGAGACGCATCTGATCCCCAACGTGCTGCAGGTGGCCCTGGGGCGGAAGCCGCACTGCGAGATTTATGGCACGGATTACCCCACGCCGGACGGCACGTGCATCCGCGATTACATCCACATCCTCGATTTGGCCCAGGCGCACATTCTCGGGCTGGCGCCGGGCCGGAAGAGCTTCTACAACCTGGGCAACGGCGACGGCTACTCCGTGCGCGAGGTCATCCGCACGTGCGAGAAGGTGACGGGCAAACGGATCCCGGCGGTCGAGAAGCCGCGCCGCCCGGGGGACCCGCCCAGGCTGGTCGCCGCCGCCGCCAAGGCAATGAACGAGCTGGGCTGGAAACCACGTCTCCCCAGGCTGGAGGATATTGTCAGCACCGCCTGGGCCTGGCACAGCAAGCACCCGGACGGGTATCCGGACTGAAAGGGGCCGCCCGCCGCTCCCGCCGGGGCGGGTTTGGGTATTTGCCTGTTTGCGCCTTTGAATTTGTTTCGGATTTCGTGCCTCGGATTTGGGATTCGGGCCGCGTGATGTTCGACGCGCGAAGGTACTATTGAGCCGGGCACCGGCTTGACAGCCCCGAATTGGCTGCTATCGTCTCGCGCTCCTTTAGTGGAGCGTTTCCTGGGGCTGCGTAGTGGAATGCGGCTGGGCGGGAGACCCTCTTGGACAGATTTATGAAGCGACAATATCAACCGTCTAAGATTCGCCGCAAGCGGCAGCATGGCTTCCTGAGCCGCAAGGCCACCAAGAGCGGCCGCGGCATCCTGCGCAACCGGCGCCGGGTCGGGCGCAAGCGGCTGACGCCGGTCTAGGGCGAAGGCGCGACGCGCCGGAAGGCTTATGGCTCCGGACGTTGAAACGTGCGAGGAGGCCGAGCGGGGTTGCCCGATGGGCGGCGAAGCCAGAAATCGCCTGCGGTTCTCCCGCAGCGCCCGCATCAAGCAGGGCCGGGATTTCCGCCGTGTGCGCGAGGCCGGCGTCCGGCTGCCGTGCGGGTGCCTGATCGC
>Ga0335069_10002408_pt1 | contig 28838 bp, 25 predicted proteins | sample Lox_Sample_11_FD_206714 | JGI IMG/M metagenome (GOLD analysis project Ga0335069, IMG submission 206714) | Soil microbial communities from Loxahatchee National Wildlife Refuge, Florida, United States - Lox_Sample_1.1 | ecosystem: Environmental > Terrestrial > Soil > Wetlands | place: USA...
CAGCGCCTGGATGAGTCAAGCCGCAGCCGCTTGGTGAGGCAGTTTGCGGCGACGCTGGAAGGGAAAGAGCTGAAGAACTAGCCATGTCTCTTGCTATCGCCAATCGCTATGCGTGTGCCCTCGCAGATGTCGTAGAGAAAACGGGCAACTACCGCCAGGTGCTGCAAGAGCTGGAAGACTTTGCTGTGGCGTATCGGGAGAGCCCGGAACTGCGGGAGATCTTCGGAACGCCCGCCGTCCCGCTGGCCAAGAAGCTGAGCGTGCTCGAGGCTATCAGCCAGCGCCTGAACAGCTCGCACGTAACGCTGAATTTCCTGCGCGTCCTCCTGAGCCACTACCGCCTGCTGATGATCGAGGAAGTCATCCAGTCCTTCCGCAACATCTCCAATGCACGTTTGGGAATCGTGCAGGTGAAGATCGCTGCGGCCGCCGCCCTCACCCCGGAAGAGCAGAACCTACTGCGCACCCGGTTTGGCGAGCTGACGCGCAAGCAGACGGAAATGGAATTTCATTACGACGGCAACTTGATCGGCGGCATCGTGGCGCAGATCGGAAGCACCGTCTATGACGGCTCCATTCGCGGCCAGTTGGAGCGTATCCGCGAGAAGCTGCTGGAGCAATGACGATTGGTGATTTCTGATTGGTGATTTGTGATTGGGCAGAGTGGCGGCGGGACGATTGCCAGCCCGGAAGACTTGCGGCGGAGAACCAAAGAGTTTGCGCTGCGGGTGATTAGGTTGTTTCGTGCTCTCCCAAGGACCGAAGAGCCGCGCGTGTTAGGAAGACAGATCCTTCGTTCGGGAACCTCGGTTGCGGCGAATTATCGTAGCGCATGCCGCGCCAGGTCGCGCGCTGATTTCATCTCGAAGGTTGGCATAACTGTCGAAGAGGCTGATGAAACGGCGTTCTGGTTGGAGTTGCTGATCGACGCAGGCATTATGCCGAAAGTCAGGCTGCAAGATTTGTTGACTGAGGCGGACGGGTTAGTGCGGATCTTTCAAGCGACGCGCACAACGGCCAAAACACGCCAATCGCAAATCACAAATCGCCCATCACCAATGCCGCATGGTCAGAGGAAGCGAGATTATGGCTCAAATTAAGGCTGACGAAATCACCAAGATTATTCGCGAGCAGATTGAGAACTTCGACCGCAGCGTGACGGTGGCGGAAGTGGGTTCGGTCCTCTCCGTGGGAGACGGCGTGGCCCGCATTCACGGCCTCGACAACGTCATGGCGGGCGAACTGCTCTCTCTGCCACATGACGTGGCGGGTCTGGCGCTGAACCTGGAAGAAGATCAGGTGAGCGCCGTTTTGCTGGGCGACTACACCAAGATTCAGGAAGGTGACATCGTCAAGCGCACCAAACGGATCATGTCGGTGCCGGTCGGCGATGCCCTGATCGGCCGCGTCGTGGATGCGCTGGGAAGACCCACTGATGAAAAGGGTCCCATCCTCACCGACCAATTTTATGCTCTGGAACGCCTTGCCCCGGGCGTCGTCGATCGCCAGCCGGTGCGCGAGCCGTTGCAAACCGGTTTGAAGGCTATTGACTCGATGATCCCCATCGGGCGCGGCCAGCGCGAGTTGATCATCGGCGACCGCCAGACGGGCAAGACCGCCGTGGCGCTGGACACGATATTGAATCAGCGTGGCGGCGATGTGATCTGCATCTATGTGGCCATCGGGCAGAAGCGTTCCACCATCGCGCAGGTCGTGAAGACGCTGGAAGAGAACGACGCCATGAAGTACAGCATTGTGGTCGAGGCGAGTTCCTCGGACCCGGCCCCCATGCAGTACCTGGCTCCCTACGCCGGCTGCGCCATCGGCGAATATTTCCGCGACAACGGCCGGCACGCGCTGTGCATTTACGATGACCTTTCGAAGCACGCCGTGGCCTACCGCGAAATCTCCCTATTGCTGCGGCGGCCCCCCGGGCGCGAAGCGTATCCCGGCGACGTTTTCTATCTCCACTCGCGCTTGCTGGAACGCGCGGCCAAGGTTAGCAAGGAATTGGGAGGCGGGTCGCTGACAGCTCTGCCCATCATCGAGACGCAAGCCAACGATGTCTCCGCGTACATTCCTACGAACGTCATCTCCATCACCGACGGGCAGATTTACCTGGAGACGGACCTCTTCAACAGCGGCATCCGTCCCGCCGTGAACGCCGGCATTTCCGTGTCGCGTGTCGGCGGCAACGCCCAGATCAAGGCCATGAAGCAAGTGGCAGGCACGCTGCGTTTGGAAATGGCCCAGTTCCGCGAGTTGGCGGCTTTTGCGCAATTCGGCAGCGATCTTGACAAGGCTACCCGGGCGCAATTGAACCGCGGCCAGCGGCTGGTCGAAATCCTGAAACAGGACCAGTACAAACCGCTGCCGGTCGAAAAGCAGATCGTCATCGTCTTCGCTGCGACGGGCGGATACCTCGATGATCTGGAAGCCAGTCAATGCCTGGCTTTCGAGCAGGGCCTTTACGAATTCATGGATACGTCCTACCCCTCGGTAGGGAAGCAGATCGTTGAGAAGAGAGCACTAGATGAGGCCTTGCGGGCGGAAATTGGCAAGATGCTTGACGAGTACAAAGCGAAGTTCTTAGCGGAAAGCAAAGCGAAGTGAAGTAGGACTCCGAAGGGGCTGTGCGACCCGCGGCCGGCGCTTTCACCAGCCGGCGTGGGACGAGTGAGGGGTTCCTTTTTAGAAGCCGAAAGACGACAAAATAATGGCCGCACTTCTTGACATTCGACGCCGCATTCGCTCGGTAAAGAGCACGCAGCAAATCACCCGGGCGATGAAGATGGTGGCGGCAGCGCGCCTGCGGCGCGCTCAGGACCGCATCTTTAGCGCCAGGCCTTACGCGAACGAAATGATGACGTTGCTTTCGAGCGTGGCGGCGCGCACGCAAGATCGCTCGCACCCGCTGCTTGCCGAGCGGCCAATCGAGCGGCAGCTTCTCGTGTTAGTTACAGCTGACCGTGGCCTGTGCGGAGCCTTTAACGCCAACCTGATCCGGGCGGCGGAGAGTTATCTGGCGGAGCATCGCGGCAAGGAGATTTCCATTATTGCCGTCGGCCGCAAAGGGCGCGACTACTACAACCGGGGGCCGGTCAAGCTGCTTGCCGAGCACGTTGGCATTTTCGGCCGCCTGGAGTTTGCCCAGGCACAGCCGATCGCCAAGCAAATCATCGACCTCTATACCGAGCAGAAAGTGGACGCGGTGGACTTTGTCTACAACGAGTTCAAGTCCATCATGACGCAGCGTCTGACGGTGGAACGGTATCTGCCCGTCAAGCCTATCGTGCCGGCGCAGGGAGAGGCTTTGATCGACTACATTTACGAGCAGCCGGCGCAGGAAATCTTCGGAGTTCTGTTACCCCGCTACGTGGAAATTGAAGTTTACCGGGCGCTGCTGGAATCGCAGGCAGCGGAGCTGGCGGCGCGCATGACGGCCATGGACGCAGCCACGAATAATGCCTCGGAGATGATTGATTCGCTCACCTTGAACATGAACCGTGTCCGGCAAGCGGCCATCACGCGCGAAATCATCGAAGTGGTGAGCGGCGCCGCAGCAACGTAAGAGAGGCAGGAGTCAGAAGTCAGAAGACAGGAGTCAGGAGAGAACGCCACACGAAATTCGAAGGTCGGGAACTTCCGAGTGGTACGCAGCTTTCGGACCTTGCCTATCGAGTTTCAATTCTGACTTCTGGCTCCTTCTGGACAGAAAGGATTCACGATGGCAGCACAGCACGTTGGCAAAGTAGTGGAAATCATCGGACCCGTTGTGGTGGTAGCCTTCGAGGGCGGCCATCTTCCCCCGATTTACAACGCAGTGAACATCATATCGGAAGGCTTTGAGGTTCCGACCCCTATCGACGTCGTCGCGGAAGTCGAGCAGCACCTGGGCGAAGGCCGTGTCAAGTGCGTGGCGATGCAACCGACCGATGGCATGGTGCGGGGCATGAAGGTCGTGGACCTGGGGGCGCCCATCACGGTGCCGGTGGGCAAGGCCACGCTGGGCCGCGTGATCGATGTGATCGGGCAGCCGGTGGATAAGCTGGGGCCGGTTGCGACCGAAGTGCGGTGGCCCATTCACCGCGAGGCCCCTTCGCTGGAGGACCAGAACACCCGGCTGGAACCATTCGAAACCGGCGTGAAGGTCATCGACCTGCTGGAACCTTACCTTAAAGGCGGCAAGACGGGTCTGTTCGGCGGCGCCGGCGTGGGTAAGACCGTCATCGTCATGGAAATGATCCACAACGTGGCCTTGAGGCATGGCGGCGTTTCGGTCTTCTCCGGCGTGGGCGAGCGCACCCGCGAAGGCAACGACCTGTGGCTTGAAATGCAGGAAAGCGGTGTCATGGTGGCGGGCGATCCTGAGAAGTCCAAGGTCGCCCTGATTTATGGCCAGATGACCGAACCGCCCGGAGCGCGCCTGCGGGTGGCTCTAGCGGGGCTCACGGTGGCGGAGTATTTCCGCGATGAGGGCGGCCAGGACGTGCTGCTGTTCATCGACAACATCTTCCGGTTCACGCAGGCGGGCTCGGAAGTCTCGGCGCTGCTCGGCCGCATGCCTTCCGCCGTCGGTTATCAACCGAACCTCTCGACGGAAATGGGCGAACTTCAGGAGCGCATCACCTCCACCAAGAAAGGTTCGATCACGTCGGTGCAGGCCATTTACGTGCCCGCGGATGACTTGACCGATCCTGCGCCGGCCACGACGTTTTCGCACTTGGACGCGACCACGGTGCTGACGCGGTCGCTGGTCGAAATCGGAATCTACCCTGCGGTCGATCCTCTGGCTTCGACCTCCCGCGTGCTGGACCCGCGCATTATCGGGCACGAGCACTACAACGTGGCACGCTCGGTGAAAGCCATCCTGCAAAAGTACAAGGACCTGCAAGACATCATCGCGATTCTCGGTATCGACGAACTTTCCGAAGAGGACCGCCTGACGGTGGCGCGGGCCCGCAAGATTCAGCGCTTCCTCTCGCAGCCGTTCCACGTCACGCAGCAGTTCACGGGCCTGGAAGGCCGGTACGTGAAGTTGGAAGATACGATTAAGGGCTTCAAGGAGTTGGTCGACGGCAAGCACGATGACATCCCCGAGCAGGCTTTCTATATGGTCGGGACCATCGAAGAAGCCATCGAGAAGGCCGAGAAACTGAAGGCGGCGGCGTGAAAGGATCGGGCGATCGGAAGATCGGGTGATCAGGTGATCGAAGGATGTGCCAAACTTGGCTGTCTCTTGCTCACCGGATCACCCGATCATCAGATCACCCGATGAATTGATCTATGGCAGAAGCAACTCTTCCGACTGACATTCGGCTTGATATCGTGACGCCGGACCGGCTGGTGGCGCACGACGCCGTCAACTCGGTTTCGATCCCTGGCAAGAACGGTTACCTGGGAATCCTGCCGGGGCACGCGCCGCTGCTGACCGAGTTGGTTCCGGGCGAACTGGTTTATGCGCGCGAGGGGGCAAAGCACTCGGTGGCTGTGAACTGGGGATTTGCCGAAGTGCTGCCGGATCGTGTGATCGTGCTGGCTCACTCGGCCGAGCGGGCGGAAGAAATTGATGTGGAACGCGCGCAGAAGGCTAAGACTCGCGCTGAGGAACGCCTGAAGCGGCTCGATGATCCGGCTATCGACATGGAGCGTGCCCAGGAAGCGTTGCGCCGCGCCATGGCTCGCCTGGAAACTGCACAGGGACTCAAAGGTTAACGGTTCCGTCCCTGCCCCTGGGAAGCTGCTGGACGTCTTCGGGAACGACAAGAACGCTGTTTCCAGAAGCGCAAAGCGAAGTTCCGCGGCTTCATACCGCCTTACATCCCATACCAACCTGATATCAAACGCCACAGCCGCTGTCTGCCCTGCGAGACAAGTTCTTACACCAAATCGCATTCGTTTGGATATCCACCAGCCCCCTCACCCGCCTTCCCTCATAAGGCACCCTCTCCCGCCAGGGGAGAGGGTTGGGCAGACACATGGGTCTGCCCCTACAGCGCCGGTGGCCGGACGTAGCGTCGCACCCACGTGTGCGCCCGCTCTCCTGGTGGGAAAACGTCGACCGCGGGAAGCCCGAGCATCAAGTTGTGCTGCTTGCTTTTTCTACTCGTACCGCAGCGCTTCGACGGGATTGAGGTGAGAGGCACGGATTGCCGGCACGAGTCCGCTGAGGATGCCAACGAAAATGAGGATGACCGTCGAGACGGCGACCGTCGCAAAGGAGATGTAAAGGTGAATGTCGCCCTTCCCCGAGGTGTCCTCGTAGAGCGGACCGTAGAGGGGCAGGGTGCCGATGGCGGCGGCCAGTCCGTAGGCGAGCAGGATACCCAAGACTCCTCCGAGCAGCGCCAACACCAGAGCCTCGGCCATAAACTGGGCCTGGATGTGGCGGCGCCGTGCACCCAGCGCCCGGCGCAGGCCGATTTCGCGGATGCGCTCGTCGACCGCCACCAGCATGATATTCATCAGGCCCACGCCGCCGATGCCCAGCGTGAGCGCTCCCACAAAAGTGAAGAGCGCCTCGAAACCGATCGTGATGCCGTCGATGATGGGCCGAAACTGCTCGCGCCCGAACATCATGATGGCGCGCTCGTCGGTGGCCGAGAACCGCTGGCGCTTGGCGATGGCGGCCCGCACCTGAGTCATGGAAGCCTTCTCGAACTGGGGAGCCCGGGGCTCGTAAACCAGCACGCCCGCATAGCGGGTATTCCAGAGATCGCCGGCCGTGGAGTAGGGTATCCAAGCGGATTCATCGTCGGAGGTGAAGTAGTTGCTGTCTTGGATCTTGAGGTCCATGGTTCCAATAACGGTAAAGTGCATGCCGCCGATGCGAACAGTCTCACCCACCGACGGCCTGCCGGCAAAGAGTTTTTCGCGCAGGCGGTAGCCGATAAAGACCACGCGGCGGCGCTCGAGTTCATCCTCGGGGCTAAGCCAGCGGCCCTGGCTGGGAACTTCGTTGCGCATTTCGCCGTATTCGGGGCAGACGCCGCGAATGGCGGTCTGGGCCATGCGGTCGCCATAGGAGATGGGAAGCCAGCGGACCGTCTCCATGCAGATGGTTTTGACCAGCGTCGCCTCTTCCCGGATGTTCTCGACGTCAACCTTTTCGAAAACGACGTGCTTTCCGGCCCGCTCGCCGCCCGCTTGCTCGCTGGTCTGCTGCGGCCAGCAGATCACGGCGCCTTTACCGAACGCATCAAAAGCCGCGACCACAACCGAACGCAGACTGCTGCCGTAGGCAATCAGCAACGCCACCGCAGCAATTCCCCACACAATCCCGAGCATGGTGAGGAAACTCCGCGTGGGCTGGCGGCGGAGGGAGATATAAGCTTGCTTGAGGACTTCGGTGAGCATACGGTTCTCAGTTGTCAGTCGTCAGTTTTCAGTTACTGCTTCCGAGCCTCCGTACTAGTGCGCTCAACATACGTTTTACTTCCGTGACCCCACCCTCCAGGCTTTTGTGCTCCTCGGGCTTCAGAAGGCTCAAGTCGCGTGCGAGCAGCAACTGGTACTCAAGTTCACAAGCCGAGCCCGTTGCCATGTGCAGGAAACGGGCAAAGTCCGCGCCGCCCGCTCTCCCGCAACCCTCTGCAATGTTCGAAACAATGGAAGCGGCAGCGCGCCGCATTTGACTGGTCAAACCGTAAAGCTCCTCTTTGGGGAACCGGGCTGTGGTTCTGTAAACAGCCAGGGTCAGATGGTGGCCCTTCTCCCAGACTTTGAGCTTCTTGAAATCCTGCATGGTGTCCTCCTCAGCGAGTTGACTTGCAAGGAATAACCGCCGCATGGCTTATCACCTTCCGCTGAGGTCTGACAACCGAAATCGAAAGCGATGCTCACCCATTAGTTCTCAGCGTTTAATCGGGGCCGGTCGTGCCACGTGCTGAGAACTGACAACTGATAACTGATAACTGCTTCCTTACCCTCCCGGTTCAAATCGCAGCGCCTCGATCGGGTCGATATGTGCGGCTCGCGTCGCAGGGTAGAGCGCCGAGAGCACCGCTATGGTGCCGAGCACAGCAAAAGAAATCGTTCCGGACTGCCAGGTGGGCAACAGGCCGGCGAAAAAAAGGGGCATGGGGATCAGGTTCACAAGGGCGCAGAACCCGTAAGCAATCCCCATGCCCAAGCCACCGCTCAGGAAAACGATGATTGCCGTCTCGACAAAAAACTGTTGCAGAATGGCGCGGGAGCTGGCGCCTACCGCCTTGCGGACGCCAATCTCTTTAGTGCGCTCGCGCACGGCCACCAGCATCACGTTCATCACGCCAATGCCGCCCAGCAGCAACGTCGTGATGCCAATGGCGCCCAGGAAGTATTTCATGGCGTCCATCAGTTTGTTAAAGGCCTTCGCCCCTTCCACGGTGTCCCAGACGGGCGAGGCTTCCTTGTCGCGCGGGTCGAAGTTGTGAATACGTCCGAGGGCCCGCTTCACCTGGTATTTGCAGGTTTCGTGGTCAGGCAGCGATTTGGGAACCACGAGCAGATGGTCGAGGTCCGTAGGCAGCGCCGGAGGCTTGTTGGGAAAGTCGTGGAGCATGGCGCTGAAGGGAACGAACACCTTATCGACGTCCCAGCCGTCGTAGCAACTGTTCTGGTCTTTCGCGGCCATGACGCCAATGACCGTGTAGGGAATGTCGTTCAGGAAGATCGTCTCGCCCACCGCCGAGCGGCTGGCGAAGAGTTGCTTCTTGATGTTGGAACCGAGAAACGCCACACGCCGGCCTGCCTCCTCGTCTCCCCAGTCGTAGAAACGGCCGGTGTCCACTTTGACGGACCGGACTTCGGCGAAAGGTGGATGGGAGCCCGTCACGAGAGGCGAGGCATTGTTGTAAAGACTTCGCACGCGCAAACTGTCGCGCTCAAGCTCCGGCAGGACGTAGCGGCAGGCTGTGGCTTCCATCTGCACGGCAGGAACGTCGGCCGCCTGCCAGGTCACGGCCCGCCCGGCGCGTAGCCCGCCCGCCTGCATGCTGGTCCGCCCCGTGAAGAAGACCATCAGATCCTTGGCGAAGGTCTCCTGCTGGCGCTGCTGCCCGATGCGCAAACCTTCCCCCGCGGCCACCATCAGCGTGATCGAAATGATTCCCCAGGCAATCCCGAACATCGTGAGGAACGTCCGGAGCTTGTGCGACCACAGGGTGCGAATTGTGTCGAGCAAGAGGTCGGTGAAGATCATGAAAATCCGTTTTCAGTCGTCAGTTTTCAGTTCTCAGCTGGCGGCCCGGCCTCCGGCTGTCAGCCGTTTGGGCCTAGTCGCCTTAACTGATAACTGAAAACTGACAACTGAAGACTTCTGTTCACTTGTCACTGTCCACTGTTCACTGCAGTATCACCTGCTGTCCTTCCTTGAGTCCGCTGACCAATTCGGTCTTGACCCCGTTCGAGATGCCCAGCTTCACCGCGAGTTTCTGGCGGCCCTTCTTGGCTCCTGGGTCAGGGGTTTCGACGAACGTGTGGCGATCCTTGTCGTAGACCACGGCCGCCTCCGGGATTTGCAGAACGTCGTGCTTCTCTTCCAGGATGATCTCAGCGTTAGCGGTCATCGCGGCCTTCAGTTCGCCGGTGGGGTTCTGGATGGAGACCTTCACCTCGAACGTGGTGACGTTCTCCTTTTCCACGCCCATCGGTGAGATCTTGGTGATTTTCCCTTGAAACTTTTTATCCTTCAGGGACTCTACGGCGATGCGCGCCGGCTGGCCCATGTAGACTTTGCTGATGTCGGCCTCATCGACCTTGCCTTTGACGTAGACCTCGCTGACGTCACCGAGCGTCACGATCTTCGTTGCCTGAGAACCCAGAATCAGGATGGAGCTGACAGCGTCGCCCACTTCCACGTCGCGCGAGAGCACCAGACCGTCCATGGGGCTGACGATGGTTGAGTTGCGCAAGTCCTCTTCGGCACTGTCGAGCGCTGCTTGCATCTGGGCCACTTGCGCTTTGGCGCGGGAAATCTCAGCCCGGCTCACCGCCAGGTAGCGCTGCGCTGACAACTGTTTGTTCAGCGCGAGTTGGTAGGTCTTGTCGGAATCATCGAGGACGGACGCTGAAATCAGCCCTTCGCTCGCGAGCTTGCGGTTGCGCTCCAGCGTCGATTTCAGGAAGGGCAGGTCGGGACCTTGGGCGTCAACTTTGTTCCGCTCATACGTGGCTTCGGCCGAAGAGACTGCCGCCTGGGCCGCTTGCAGGTTGGCGCGAGCTTCCTCTACACGCGCCCGCAATTGCTCCTTGTCGAGCTCCACCAGCACCTGGCCCTGCTTTACGCGGTCGCCGTAGTCCGCCAGAATCTTCTCGACAATCCCGCTGGCCTTGGACTTCACTTCGACCTTGGCGAGAGGTTCGATCTTGCCCGTGGCCACCACCGACCGCGTCAGGTCTCCGCGCGTGACCGCGGCCAGTTTCGAGGGGTCAATCGCAGTACTGGGCCGTAGGGCTGCGGCGATGCCGAAGCCTCCTCCCACCAGGATGACGGCGACGATGGCGAGCAGGATCCACTTCTTGCGCTTGCTGCGATGATTGTTCGGCATACTGACCTCCGGCTACAGGTGCTGCGACAGCCTTCTAGGCACTCATACGCTGCCAAGGCCGGAAATGTTCCCCGACTGCCCACTGCCGGAAACAGACTCTTCGATACTGGACCTGTAGGACCAGCCGCAGTGGCGGCTTCTACCAAACTTAGACGGCAGTGGAAGAAAGTCGTAATCAGAGGGATTGCAGCGGAGAACCCGGCACTGGCGCCGCGCTGCGGAGGTGATCGCAGAGATCCGTGGGCGGGGGAGACACCCGGGTCTGCCCGGGCCTAAGCGTGGGGGCGCACCGGCTTGCGCGCCTTCCCGGTTTGCGGGAAGGGTGCCCACGGAGCCCGTGTGGCGGCGTGCCGGCGCGGGTTGCGGCGCTCTATGCGCGCCGAAGACGGCCGGTCAACGACGGCGGCTACAACTTGCGGTTGCCACACTGGCCCCTGTCCCGGAAGGGCCCCGGCGCAGCACCGGCCGGCCTCCGCCAGGCTGCTGAAGGATAGAAATCCACCCTCACGGAACCCGCAGGCACCGTCCTTGGAATCCGGACGTCGATGAGACATGCCTAATCTAGTTGAGTCGAGGAGACCGTCGTCCGAGAGGATCCCCTTGGTGCTTCTGAGGGAAGGGAACCACTCCGACCGACACCAGCGCCAAACCTTCTCCAGAAAAGCCCAACTTTCTTGCTGCTGCCCAGGAGACGTCGATGATCCGGCCATTAATGCCGGGACCCCGGTCATTGATCCGGAGGATTGTGGATTTGAGATTTGCGAGATTGGTGACGCGAACGGCGGAGCCTAAGGGGAGAGTTCGGTGCGCTCCGGTAAGCCTATACATATCAAATAGTTCTCCGCTCGCAGTGGCCTTGCCTTGTCGTTCTTTTCCATACCAACTTGCCAGACCGACTTCCCCGGTGGGCATCGCTCGAAAGATGGGTGGCAATGGCTCGGCGTCCGGCAATCGTGCCTCGGACTTCGGTGACAGCGCCATGAGGCCCGCCACCGCACAGCCCATTACGAATTTCTTCATTCAACCTCCGACTTACGTTTCTTCCCCACCCCGGCAGTTGCAGGGTGCAACTCAAACAGAAGCGTGAAAGGAAGGACCAATTCTACAAATTTACATAGAGTTTGTCAAGCGGAGATTTGGTCCCGCCGGTCTACCCTACCGAGCGGTAGGTCTTGAATTGTAGACCGGCGGGACTATGAATTCGGCGGCGGGGAAGCAAGCGTCTTGCAAGTAAAGCTCGCTTCGCATATAAATCAACTAACAACTTTTATTTCAACGCAATAGCAAGTGGTTGGCCTTCCGTTCCGGAGGGCTGAGTCAACCCCAGGACGGCGGCAAGCGTAGCTGTCATGTCAATCGGCTGGCAGGCCGTGGCGTAGAACCCGGGCTTGAATGCTGCCCCCCAAAGGACCAGGGGAACTTGCGCATCGTAGCTCCAGGGCGTGCCATGCGAGGTACCCGTGGCGCTCGAAACCGGAACGGCATAGGGTGCCAACACCAGGAACACATCGCCGCTGCGTTTCGCATTGAAACTGTTTGCGGCCTTGCGGGCGACCGGCATATTCGGCAAGCTGCCCGTGAGGAATTGAGTCCGGGTAAAGGCTGCCGCGACGTCCGGCTGAGACGCGGTCGCCTGGGCGGCGACCTCTTCAACTTTGGCTTCGGGCACGTTGCGCTTTTTCACGGTTTCCCGGTTTAGATAGAGGTAGAACTCATCCGCACCGTCCACCCAGGGACCTGGTCCAAATGCTTCCGTCAGCGCTTTCTCAGCGGCACTGCGGATTGCAGCCGGCTGGGCGTTCCCGAGACCCAGCTTGTGCTGCTGGATGAAAGCCGGGTTTGGTGCCACCCCGTGGTCGGCAGAAAGGGTAATCCACACGTTCCCGAGCCCGACGCGCTTATCAAGCTCCGAGAAGAACGCGGCCAGGTAGCGGTCCGTCCTGAGCGTCGTATCGGCGACCTCAAGACTATAGGGCCCAAAGCCGTGTCCAATATAGTCGTTTACGCTCAATGAGATAGCCAGTAAATCGGTATCAGTCCCCTGCCCCAGGTGCTCGTTCTTGATGGCGGCGGTCGCAAATGACAACGCGAGCTGGTTCATGTACGGCGTGTCGTTGAGCCAGCCCAGGAACTTCGGGTCAGGGCAGGACTCTCCGGCGGAAGGCGTGAACTCCGAGAGGACCTTACCGTTTGCACCCGGAGTTTCCGGCAGCGCCTGCCACTTCTGGCCGCAGTACTGCTTGGTGGGCACTTGCTGATTGAAATCGTCGGCCCACGGCGGCAGCGCCGGAGTGTAGTAGGTGCTAGTGACAAATCGTCCGGCTCCGGCGTCGTACCAATATGCGCCCGTAGGTTCGTGCCCACCCATCAGAATTGCCGTCCGGTCCTTCAGAGAGACGGTGACGACCTTGGAACGAAAGTCAGTGGCGGCGCGCAGCTCGTCGCCCAGGGTAGAACCAATCAGGTTGCGCGGCGAGGAACTGGGTGTGGCGCTGGCGCCTTCGCGGCTCGCGACCAGCCGGGTGGCTGCATCCGCGACACAATAAACTTCCCGGTGCTGCGCCCGGTCGTACCATTCGTTCTCAATGATGCCGTGAATGTTGGGGTAGGTTCCGGTCAGGAGCGTGGCGTGGCCGGGCCCGGTAATGGTGGTGGCATAATTGTACCGGCAGTCGGTGAAGACCGCACCGCCATCGAGCAACAGATTGAATCCTGATTTCTCAAAGAACGGACGGAAACGCATCAGGTAGTCGTACCGGAACTGGTCAATGACCAGCACGACGACTAGCTTCGGCCGCTCCGGGAACCGGGGGCGGGCCACTGGTTCGGCAACAGAACCCCCACAGAGCATTACCATCACGAGCACCGAATAGAGCAGGGTTTTCTTTAGCACCGCACAACCTCCTGGAAATGAATAGGTTATGGGAAGGCCGGGAGCTTGCTCACAAATCCCGCCACGCCACGTGCCGTGCTGCGGTCTGCCGGAGCAGCTTTCCAGGTGACGACTTCGACAAGCGGAGGCGTCTGATCCTTAGCTTCCGCCTGGCCCGCAACGGACTCGGACGGGCGCTTTCCCACGACCTCGGAAGTCCTGAAGTCTACCAAAAACCCCTGCGTCGCGGCACGCCATTCGTGCGATCGGCGGCCTTTCCGGTGCCGAGGGCACTACACGCGCGCTTGAGCGATGGCGCGGCGCAGATCCCGCGCGGCAGCTTCGGGGTCAGGTGCGGCGCAGATTGCCGAGACCACCGCAATCCCGTCCGCGCCGGCCTCGATGACCGCCGCGGCATTGGAGGCATGAATGCCGCCGATAGCCACCAGCACCTGTTTCGATGCGCGCCGCAGTGCGGCAAGCCCGCTCAGTCCCCACTCGGGCGCGGTATCGGTTTTGGTGGGTGTCGAGAAGACGGGGCTGACTCCCAGGTAATCGACATCGAGCGCGGCGGCCTGCTCGGCTTGCTCCCGGGTTTCAACAGAAAGCCCGACAATAGCGTGCGGACCCAGCAGGCGGCGGACATCGCGCGCGTCCAGGTCCGATTGACCCACGTGGACGCCGTCCGCACCCGCCGCCAGCGCCACGTCGGCACGGTCGTTGACGATCAAAGGCACGCCGCTCGGCGCCAGCAGCGCTCTAAGACCCCGGGCCAACTCGACGAACTCACGCGTGCCGCACTGCTTTTCGCGAAGCTGCACGGCCGTCACGCCACCACGGACAGCCGCCGCGACGACGTCGGCGAGCGGGCGCGAACCGGCCAGGCCACGGTCCGTGACTAGGTAAAGGCTGAAGTCGCGCCGAGGCTTCATGTTGTCTCCAGCTTCAGCCTGCCACGGATGTCGGATTCCTGGAGGGCATAAAGAGCGTCGAGGAAGTGTACTTGAAACGTGCCGGGGCCGGGCGATGCGGCTGCGGCAATCTCACCGGCAATGCCCATGACGGCCATCGCGTGGGCAGCAGCGCCCAGGGACGAGGGATTCACGGCCGCGAAGGCGCCGGTAAGCGCCGTGGCGGTACAACCAAGACCCGTTACGCGCGGCATCATCGGATGTCCGTTCGCCACACGCAGCAAGCGGTCCTTTGACACGATGAGGTCCGTGGCGCCGCTCACCGTCACGACGCAACTGTAACGGTCCACGAGCGTCCGGGCAGCGTCGAGCGCGGCGTCGGAAGTGTCAGTGCTGTCTACACCCTTGGTGGCGCCCGCGGCGCCGGCCAGCGCGAGAATCTCTGACGCGTTCCCGCGCACGATGGAGGGCGGTACTTCTTTGAGAAGCTCGCGGCAAGTTTCGGTGCGGTACCGCGTGGCTCCTGCACCCACCGGATCGAAGACAATAGGCCGGCCCTTGGCCGCCGCGGTGCGCATCGCCTGGAGCATCGACTCAACCCAGGCAGGGCTGAGCGTGCCAATGTTGATGACGAGTGCCCGCGCCAGGGATGCCATCTCCTCGACTTCTTCGGCGGCATGAGCCATCACAGGTGAGGCCCCGAGCGCCAGCAGGGCGTTCGCGGTGATGTTCATCACGACAAAGTTCGTGATGTTGTGCACGAGAGGCGCTTCGGCACGGATCTGGGTAATGTCTTTCCAGAGCAGCTCAGAGTGGTCGATGGGAATCCTCCGCAAACTCTATGATCGCGCACGCGACGAAGATGCACAAGATGTGTGTGCCGGGCGGGACCGTGTTTTACGATGTCACACGGGTGGCGCATACATTACAGTAGCTGGCGCAGACTGCCTCTTTGGAGGGTCTGTGATCCTGCGGATCCCGTGGGTAGCAGGTGACCTTGATTGCTGAGTGTCCATGGCGGTTCTTTTGAAACATCGCAGACCTCACGCAACTGGCGTCTGCGCGAGCCAGTCGAGCTGCGGCGGGAAGGAGTGATCCAACGGAAGAAACAAGCGTGGGTAGCGCTCGATCTCTGATCCCGTTGCCATCCAGCCTCAGTGATTCCTCAACCACTGGGTACACAGAGGAGTCTTTGTCCAGGGCAGATCAGCCTCACATGTGCTGAGGACCCGCAATCTCCAGGAGCAAACTATGCGCAAAAAAGTGGTGATCTTGATATCTGCGTTTCTTATGTTCGCAGCAGGCGTGGCAGGGCAGCAGAACAACACGCTGCAATACCATTCTGCTTTCATGCGGGTCGGATTAGCGCCGGACCAACCGGCCTGGATGTCGCTGGCGCTGGATTCGCTCGGCAAGAACAAGCTTAGTGTCAACCCGCTCCGGCCGCCCGCCCAGTCTGCACACGCTTACGAGTTGCGCCGCGTGGGCAACACATTTGAGTATCGTTCCTCAGGCGCGCCGGCCAGTGCGCCGCCTGCCTGGACCTTCGAGTTTTCCACACGTCAAATTCGCCTGCGCTCGCGCTTCGCTCCAGGGAATCCTCCGCCCCCACTGGTGCTGAATTTCAATTCTCGCATCAACCATGCCACGCTGTTGGGACTCAGCGAGGCGGATGGCAGCGTGCGGCTGCCGGCGATTCTCCACCTGCCCGACCTGGGCAGTCTGCGAGTTACTTGCCCGTCAAACCGGCGGGTAGTGTTGGGCTATGATGCGCAGCGCTTCCGGGGTGCCCAGGAGGCCGAACTGGGGAAAAACGACTACGTGAAGGTGACCTTTCCTGCTGCCTCCGCCGGTACGCCCGACATCGCTTACAACCTGGATGTCGTGGCCATTTATCCTGGCTCGCCGGAACTGGCGCGCGATCCCCGTTTTGACGGCTTCCGCCGGAATTGGCTCAACATCTTCCAACTGAATCCCCGCTTACGCGTGCTGGCCAATCACGCGGCCAGCGACCCCTGCGCTTTCACGTTGTTTGAATACTCCTCCGTGGCGGTGCGCACTCCACCGCTGGCCCCGGGTCTATCCGCACTTGACCTCATCCGCCAAACCTTGGATCGCTACTTGAGCGGGATGAAGGCGTACGGTGTGGCAGGAGTCCAGCCGGACGTCCCGTACGATTTCCTGGATTCCTATCCTTCCTTGCTGATCGCCGCCTCGGATTACGTACGAGCCAGCAAAGATAGTGCCTGGCTCAAGACAAACTACCCGGGGCTAAGAGGTTGGGCGACCAAGATGCTGGCCATGGATCGCGATGGAAAGGGCCTGCTCGAATACCCCCTGAGCGGCAACTCCGGCACGTGGCCGGAGGACCTTCCCGTGCGTCCGGCCAACTGGTGGGACACTATCGGTTTTGGCCACCAGGATGCCTATTCCAATGCCCTGGCTTACCGTGCCTTGGTTGACATGGCCGACGTGGCGCGCCAAGCCGCGCAGCCGGAGGATGCCGAGCTGTATGCGTCGCGCGCTGAGAAGCTCCGCTCTGTTTATTTCGACACATTCTATAATCCTGCCACCGGGGTGCTGGGCGGCTGGCGAAGCGCCGATGGCAAGCTGCACGATTACTACTTCCTTTTCGTGAATAGTGTGGCCATCACCTATGGCCTGGTGCCGCAGGACAAAGCGAGTCAGATCATGGACCGCCTGCTCGCCAAGATGAAAGAAGTGGGCTACACGCACTTTGAGTATGGCTTGCCCGGCAACCTGGTGCCCGTTCGCAGGGAGGATTATGCCCATCATGAGATGGAATCAGGTGGCGGTGTAAAAGAGGATGGCTCTGATGGCTTCCAGATCTACGAAAATGGCGGCGCCACGGGGGACTATGCCTACTTCACTCTCCAGGCCCTGTACCAATTGGGGCGGCGCGCCGACGCCGATGCCATGCTGTTTCCGATGCTCAAAGGATATGAAGACGGCGGATTCCAGGGGTTCGGCGCGAACGGAAAGACCTACGATTGGAAATCGTGGGACGGAGCGCCGCACGGCTACGAAGGCTACCTGGTGGACAATTATCAGGCCTTGCTCGCAGTGCTGTCGCGCTGATCTGACATAGGGGCGAATTACAAGTACCCCGTGGTGAAGCCAGGCGTTAAGCGATGGATCGACAGGTGGCCCGTATTTCCCGGCAAAAGCCGTCGGGATGTATGAGCCACCAGCGGTGCGTGTGACGCGGTGGCGCCGGATCGTGCAGGGGCGGACGGAGTCCGCCTTCGGGCCGAGCGCCGCTCGGCCGTGGACATGGATTTTTGTAGGGGCAGGGCTTGCCCTGCCCGAGGGCACCCCGAGGGGTGCCCCTACGGAATCCGCGCCATCTCGCCAGTTGCCAGAATCACCGAGTGATCGCGGACCTCCCAAGACCGAGGTATGCGCTACCCCCGGCAGTTGCTTGAAACGTCAAATGGCGCGGGCCGCGCTTGGCATGACATTGCAATAATCTCTTTCCCCGCAGTTTGGCGAGACCTCCCCGGGGGAATCCCACCTATGAGGCTGGAAGGTGTATATTTCTGATTGTCAGCACGTCCAAGAGGGACCGTAATCCGTCGATAAGGGACATGCCGCCATCTCGAAAGTAGGGGCGAGCGGCGCTCGCCCCGGGGCGAATGCCATTTGCCCCTACACCGTGCGGGTGAACGGAGTTGAGGCGCAGGAGCACGTCGTGGGGCGCCCCCGGGCGATCTTCGTCCGCCTCTACCGACGGATTACGGAGGGATTCGGGTGCTCAGTCTGCCACTCCAGTGCAGTATGCTATTTGCCCCCCAATTCCGCGTATTAGGCGCCGCATTTCTCATGGGACTGGCGGCGGCTGCGCCGATCGGCCCGGTCAACATGCTGGCGATCCGTCGCGGGATGATTGGAAGCTGGTACGATACGGTTGCCTGTGCGATTGGGTCCATGGTGGGTGACCTGACCATCTTCTCCTTGATGCTCCTTGGCGGTCATTACCTTCTCTCCGACATTTCGAGTCCAGCCCTTCGCACGGCGCTCGCGGGCACCAGTGTGCTTGTCCTGCTGCCTTTGGGGATCTACTTCCTTACCCGCGCCGTCAAGACTCCGCTGCACGCGCATCCCGGCGGGCCTAAACGTTGGGAGAGTGGCACAACCGCCAAGCGTCTGCTTGCCGAGGTTTCCGCCGGCGCTGCTTTGACAATCTTGAACCCTCTGACCATTGTCTATTGGGTCGGCGCCTCGTCGAACTGGTTACCCTACGCCGGTGCCATCCTGGGTTCCCACACGCCAAGGTGGGGCATCCTGATGGTCGCGGCCGGTCTGATGACTTGGTTCACCATTCTGGTCTGCTTCGTGTGCTTCATTCCGCAAAGGATCGGTCCGACTTTCTTCCGTCTCGTCAACGTTGTCCTCGGGCTGATCCTCGTGGGGTTTGCCACGTTCTTCGCAATAGTCCTCTTTCGCCACCACGGCCTTTCAGCGTTTTCGAAGAAACTGCTTTCTTAACCGCCGCCCTGGCGGGTCCATGCGCCGCGCGGGGCTCGGTGACGGCGTCTGCGCGCGGAAATCCCCGGAAGAACCACAAATCGTGCCGTGGCCACCACCGGCTCCGCAGGCTTCGGGTCCTTGCCCGCCACGCATGGGAATTACCTTGACGTCATATACACTGTGCTATATACTAATTGGGTACCTTCGAGGAGAGGATAGTACGTCTCCTTTTGCAGGCGGTCTGCTTGCCACTGGTCAATCGCCACGGTATTTCACAGGTGCATCCGGAAATTGAAAACAAAAGACCGGTTGGGGAGATGAGGGGTTGACACGTCGATGCGTGACCTTATGAAGGGACAAGTTGTTGTTATTAGCGGGGCGACCTCTGGCATTGGGCGGGTAGCGGCGGAGGAACTGGCGCGCCGGGGCGCTCGTATGGTCCTGATCGCGCGCAACAGGGCTCGCGGCCAGGCAGCGCTGGAGCAGCTTCGCCGACTCGCTCCGGGCGTTGGCCACACGATCCATTACGCTGACCTCTCCCGGTTGAGCGAGATGCAGCGAGTGGGGCACGAGATCGCCCAGGCGGAGCCCCGCATCGATGTGCTCATCAACAACGCCGGCGCCATGTTCGGTTCCCGCCGGATAACCGAAGACGGTCTGGAGGGCACGTTTGCCCTAAACCACGTGGCCTACTTTGTCCTCACGCACCTGCTGTGGGAGCGGTTGGTGGCGTCGGCTCCCGCCCGCGTGGTGAGCACCGCATCCAGTGCGCACTGGGTTGCGGGCCTCGATTTTGACGATCTCCAGTCGGCGCAGGCCTTTGACGGCGGCCTGCTCGCGCGAGTGACCCGCGGTGGAGCCGGATTCCTTGCCTACGGCCGCTCGAAACTGTGCAACATTCTCTTCACCCGCGAACTCGCCCGGCGCCTCTCAGGAACCGGCGTGACGGCAAACTGCTTCCATCCCGGCCTCGTTGATACGCGCTTCGCGGACCGGAGTGGGGGCGCCGCAGCCTTCGTCCTCCGCTGGGCGAAACGCTTGGCGCTTACGCCCCAGCAAGGCGCCGAGACCATGATCTACTTGGCTTCTTCGCCGGACGTGGCTGGTGTTTCCGGCAAGTACTTTCACAAGCGCCATCCCCTAAGTCCCAGCGCCGCCGCGCAAGACGATGCCGTGGCCGCGCGCTTGTGGGCGGAAACGGCGAAGCTCGCACACCGGGAAGCTTGAGGTGGGAGGCGCGTACCCCTATCTCACCCGAGAGGCGCAGAGACGCGGAGGTTCGAAAACAAAGGGCTTCTCTCTGCGTCTCGGCGCCTCTGCGGCAAACTCCGTTGTTCCTCCACGCCCATGAAGATGTTAAATGCCTCGATGGGTAAGCCACGCGGGCGTCTGATCAGAGGGCGAGCCGGGCGGGAAGCGTGTCGAGCGGCTGCGCCACAAGTCGCGCCGAGTCGGGAATGCGTCCCGGATAAAACCCTAGAATTCTCGCTCTCCTGCGGCCACTCACCGGCAACAGGATTATGGAGAGCTTACGGGCTGCGGCCAGCGTTTCCCGCTGGGTACCTCCATAGACGCGCAGTCCGGGCACGGCGGGCACCTTGGCAATCCAACCTCCGCTCGCTTCCTGGCAGGCCTCGATGTGGCAAACCATCTCTCTTCCCTCTACTGGTGTCATCGGCGGTTGGGGCAAAAACCTTGAGAGTATTTGCCGTTGTGCATCGGCCTTTACGAAAGGGACAGTTGGCAAACAGGGAGGGAACAGAGGGGAGCCAGCGGCAGGCGGGCGTCACGGGCACGCAACGAGCAACGTGTGGTGAATTGGCCCCTGACTACCCGGCGGCGTGACTATACAGCGCGGTGCAGTTCGGCGTGTTTGAACCAGTTAATGAGAAACAGGATGGCTAACACAAACAGCGGGCCAGAAATCGTCAAGATGAAGTTCGGGTGCCCCCAGGCGATCTTCGCATAAAGCCCGCCCGCGCCGACAAAGCCCACGGCGCCAATCCACTCCCACCGCCACGCGAGGGCCAGGAGTCCGATGACGATGAACGTGGGAGTCAGATGAATCAACAAAGCGGCCGCGGTCTTCCAGAAGCCCAGGCCCTCACCAAAGACATCCCATGCGAACAGACTCAGAAACATTGCGAAGGCGATGCACAGAACACGGGGAGTCCAGAAAAGAAGCCTCCTTGAAGTCGCCCCCATGGCTCCTCCTTGTTGGACTGGGATGAATGGGGCCGATTAGACACCCGGCTGGGAACAAAGTCAACTGAAGCCGTGACTTGCGTTGTCCTGGCGATCGGTAAATTACGCGAAAGCGCTTGTCGTTCTGAGTGCCCCTTGGGCTTGCTACCCGCCAGAGCTCACGGGTGTTGCGGTTCAAGACATTGTGAGGGCGCACCGCCGTGCGCCCCTACAACGCACGTTCGAGACGGTGCCGCGAAGAATTCACGCAGTCCACCTACGTGTGCACGCGAAGGAACTGCGGAGGTCCTTCGCTCCGCTCAGGATGACAAGAATGGTGTTTGGGATAACGAGAGGCTACCGAACGACCTCCGACGACTCCCAGGATTGCGGAACGGGCGTCCAGCCACGTGAGAAAAAGTCGGTGGTGGTGAGGCTGATGAGGATGGCAAGCCAGAGCAGCGCCGAGAGCAGTACGACGCGCATCAGGTGCGTGCTCCAGCGCACGTGCATGAAGAAGAGCACGACGAGGGTAGCCTTCGAGCAGGCGATGACCAGGGCCACGATGGTGTTCCATTGGCCCAGGTCAACGTAGGCCATCCCGGTCGTCAGGGCGGTGAGCGCCAGCAGCGAGCCGAAGATCAGGAAGTAAGTTGACTTGGGAACTACGTGACCCAGCATTCGTACCGCCCTCCGACCCGTAGGGGCACCCCTCGGGGCGCCCAAGCGGGCAGGCCAAGGCCTGCCCCTACAGGCATCTTCAATACCTTCCTCCGATCAAGTACAGCAGCGGAAAGAGAAAGATCCAAATGATGTCGATGAAGTGCCAGTAAAGGCCCACGGTCTCGACTGTGTTGTAGCGCTCGGGCGAGAAGCGGCCTTTCCAGGCCATGGCCAGGACCATGGCGAGAACACCCACGCCCACCACCATGTGCGCCGCGTGCACGCCGGTCATGAGGAAATAGAAAACGAAAAAGAGCTCGACGGATTTGGCGTTCGGCCCCGCGAAAGTGAAGTTCAGCCCCGGCGCGAACCCTTCCAGATAGTCGTGCCGCCATTCGAGCGTCAACTTGATCACGATGAAGGCGAGCCCCAGCAGCATGGTGAGAATCAAGAAAGTCACCAGCGGCTTCTTTCTACCCAACTGCGCGGCGCGCACGGCCAGCGCCATCGTCAAGCTGCTGCAGATCAGCACAGCGGTGTTGAGGGCGCCGATGGTGACGTTCAGAAGGTGGCTTCCGGCCGCGAAGCCGGCGGGGTGCAGATTACGGTATATTGCATAACCTGCGAAGAGCCCGCCGAAGAACATGACCTCGGTCGCGAGGAAGACCCACATGCCGAGGCTGGCGGCTTCGTGCTGCTGCTCGAGGTCCTCGAATTGGTGCGCTAACGCGGTGGAGGCGTGACCGTCAGGCAACGTGCGTCTCCTTTTCGCCATAGGCGTAGGCTTCTTCCGTCACCACGGGCAGCTCCTTGAAGTTTTCCGTGGGCGGTGGAGAAGGCGTTTCCCACTCCAAACCTTTTGCCCCCCAGGGGTTGGGTCCTGCCACGGGGCCATAGCGTATCGACCAGATGAGGTAAATGAGCGGAATGAGGTAGCCCACGCCCTGGATTGACGCGCCCGCCGAGGACATCACGTTCAACACCTGGAATTCGGGTGGATAAATCGCGTAGCGCCGTGGCATGCCGAGATATCCCAGCAGGTACTGTGGAAAGAAGGTGAGATTGAAGCCCACAAAAATGATGGCGGCGGCCAGGCGCGCCCAGCCATCGGGATAGAGGCGTCCGGTAATCTTCGGCCACCAGAAATGGATTCCCCCCAGGTACCCCATCACCGCGCCACCCACCATGATGTAATGGAAGTGGCCGACGACGAAGTAGGTGTCGTGCAGGTGCTGGTCGGTGGCGAGGGTCGCCAGGAACAGCCCCGTCAATCCACCCATGGTGAACAGCCCAATGAACCCCAGAGCGTAAAGCATCGGCGCGTCGTAAGAGATCGACCCTTTGTAGAGTGTGGCCGTCCAATTGAAGACTTTGATTGCCGAGGGAATGGCCACGGCGAAGCTCAGGGCCGAGAAGATAATCCCCGCATAAATCGATTGGCCGCTCACAAACATGTGATGGCCCCAGACCAGAAACGAAATCACGGCGATGGCCACGCTCGAGAACGCCACGAAGCTGTAGCCGAAGATGCGCTTTTTCGCAAAGCAGGTCACGATCTCACTAATCACTCCCATCGACGGCAGAATCATGATGTAGACCGCCGGGTGCGAGTAGAACCAGAAGAGATGTTGAAAAAGGATGGGGTCGCCGCCCACCGCAGGATCAAAAACGCCCACGTGGAAGAGCCGTTCCAGGGCAACCAGTGTCAGCGCAATGGCCAGCACGGGTGTCCCCAGAATCTGGATGATGCTGGTCGAATATATCGCCCAAAGAAACAGCGGCATGCGGAACCAGGTCATGCCCGGCGCGCGCATCTTGTGGATCGTGACGATGAAATTGAGGCCGGTGAGGATCGAGGAGAACCCGGCGACAAAGGCGCCCAGCGCGGCTGAGATCACATTCGTGTTCACATAAGTGGTGCTCAGCGGCGTGTAGAACGTCCAGCCGGTATCCACTCCCCCGCCGATCACCGCGTAAAGGGCCAAGATGCCGCCGGTCATGTAGAGGTACCAGCTCAGCAGGTTCAGCCGCGGGAAAGCCAGGTCGCGCGCGCCGATCATCATGGGCACCAGGAAATTCCCCAGCACCGCCGGGATCGACGGAATGAGGAAGAAGAAGATCATGACGATGCCGTGCATGCTGAAGAGCTTGTTGTAGGTGGCGGGTTCTACCAGCGCGCCGTTGGGCTCGATCAGGTTAAGCCGCATCAGTACAGCCGCGGCGCCTCCCACAAAGAAGAACATCGTGATCGATGCCAGGTACAGCAGGGCGATGCGCTTGTGGTCCGTGGTCAGCAGCCACGACTTGATGCCGTAATCGGCATTCAAATAGTGCACGCGAGTATCAGGATTGACTGCTGCGGTGGCCATTATTTTTTCCCTTCTTGCCATTCGTAGCGCCGGGCTTCCGCCCGGCACATGCCGCCCTAAAGGACGGCGCTACTTGTCCGTTTTCCCGGCTTGCGGAGTCAACGACCTGATGTACGCGATCAACTGGAGCAACTGCTCCTCAGTCACCTGCCCTTTGTAAGTGGGCATGATGGGCGGGTATCCCTCCACGATTTTTGCCGAAGGCACAAGAATCGACTCGCGCAGATAGGCGTCGTCGGCGGTGACGGTCGTCCCGTCGCTCAGCTTCACCGGCCGGTTGTAGATGCCGGAGAGCGGCGGACCTTTACCGGTGCCGTGGCAGGTGATGCAGGCAAGCTGGTCGTAGAGCTTCGCGCCCGCCTGCGTCATGGTTTCGCCACGGACGCCGCCGCTTAACCACTGCTCGTAGGCAGCGGGTTCCATCACGATCACTTCGCCCTTCATCAGGGCGTGGTTCGTGCCGCAGTACTGGTCGCAGAACAGATGAAATGTGCCGGTCTTCGTTGCCTCGAACCACTCGCTGGTGTACATGCCGGGGACGACGTCTTTCTTGATGCGGAAGGCGGGCACGGAAAAATCATGAATAACGTCTTCGGAAGTCATGGTCAGCTTGACGGCCCGGTTCACCGGCACGTGCAGCTCGTTGATTTCCTCGATTCCCTCGGGGTGTTGGATCTTCCACATCCACTGCTTGCCCACCACGAAGATTTCCGCCGCGGCGGCGGGCGGCCGCGCGTTCTGAACAAATAGGCTCGTGCCCCAGAGGAATGTGATGGTCACAAGCCCCAGGGGGATCAGGGTCCAAAGCAGCTCCAGAGGGATGTTTCCTTCGATCTGGGTTGGTTGGTCCTTCTCCGACCGGCGCCGATACCGGATCGCAAAGTAAAAGATCGTGAGAAAGATCACCGCCGTGAAGAACAGGTCAATCGCCGTCAGGAAGTAATAGAGATGATCCACTCCCTGCGCGATCGTCGATGCCTGGTCAGGCCTGAGGGGAAACCCTTGCCACATGCTTTTCAGTCACCCTTCGGAATCTTGAATCTTGGATTTGGAATCATCGCGCGAGTGCGTGTGCCGGAAATTCCAAATCGAAGATTCAGGATTTGAGTTCCGCGTGCCGCCCACTCCGTGACAGCACCAATACCAGTGTCCCAATTGAAAGCACGGTGATCAGCCCGGCGAGCTGCAACACTCGCGAGATCAGCACGCCGTACTTGCCCGTCGCCGGATCGTACTGGCAGCAATACAGCAGCACGGCGTCCACCGGATTCCCGATTTTTTCATTCGAGGCTTCCACGAGCGCCAGGCGTATATCCCGCGCCGGGTACTGGATCCCGTAAAAGTAACGGGAGAGCTTCCCTTGCGGCGTGAGAACCATGATGCCCGTCGCGTGCGCAAACTGCCGCGTCTTGGGATCGTAGTTGTAATGGAAGCCCACCGCCTCGGTCAGCGCCCGGATCGAGGGTTCGTCACCCACCAGGAAATGCCAGCCGCGCTTCGCCCCCGGGCGCCCGTAGAGGCCCACGTAAATGCCTTTCTTCGCCATTGCCAGTTCGGGCTTTTCCGTCGGATCGAAACTTACCGTGACCACTTCGTATTCTTTCCCGATGTTGAACTTCACATCCCGCAGCGCGTTCAGCAGGCCGTTCTCCGCCATCGTGCACAGCATCGGGCAACTGTAGTAGACCAGCGAGAGGATCACAGGCTTCTGGCCAAAATACGAACCGAGCGTTACGGTCTGGCCGGTTTCATCGCGGAACTTCAGGTCCAGTGGGACCTGCTGGTTCAAACGCTGGTCAATGCCCACGCCCCGCAGTTGCGGGGGTGTCACCGAGGCGTTGGTTTGCGCCGCGGCCCTTCCCGTGAGAATGAAAAGGCAGGCGAGGGCCATCACCGCGAAGAAGCGAAGATCGTTGCTCCGATTTTTCTGCCACCCACCATGCATGTTGAACCCGTCTCCTTTTCCGACCTTACATTCCTGTCATCCTGAGCGAAGCGAAGGACCTCTGTAGTTGTCTCATTCCATAAACGCCAGAGTCTTTAGCCACCCTGAGAACCGCTCATATCGCGACGCTCAGTTCCCCGTCGCCGGTGCCGGCGGTGGCGCTTTCACTGGCTTGCTGGGAACCGCGGTGCTGCCGCGCACGGGATAGCCTTTTTGCAGAAGGATATCCATGGCGCGGTCGACTGGAATCCTCACCACGTTTGCTTTCTGGTCCACCCACCCGTAGCTCTCCAAAATCTTGTCTTGATCCGCGTGGTACCGTTGCAGGTCCTGCGGAGCTTCCGTTTGAAGGCGCGGCTCCGGCGGCAGTTCCCGAACGTTCTCGAAAGGCGACGCCGGCGGTCCCAGCGGCTGGTGGCGTACAAAGAACTTGAAAACCACCGCGCTCGAAATCACGCCGAAGATCACCAAGCCCACCACGCCCGCGGCGAACGCAAACAGCCGTCCTAGACTGACGTCGGAGTCCTCGTAGCGCCGTTCGGAACGTGCGTTCCCTTTTGCGTGTTCATCCATGTTGGATAATTTCCTTGAAACGCGGGTCCTGCAACGGCAGCAGCGGCCGCCCCTTCATTTGTCCCGCGAATCGCCAAAACCAGAGTCCGCCTATGCCGAGGATGGCAAGCGCGTCGGTCGGATGGAATCGCGGACCCGCATGCTCGAAAGCCGGCGCGACCAGCCAGAAGATGTCCACCACGCTCATGACGACCAGGCCGCCCGCCACCCAGCCCAGGACCTCGGCGCGGCGCTTCACGAACCGCGAGAGCAACAGCACAAAGGGCACGGCGAAGTGAAAGACGATCAGCAACAGTGCTACCCACGTCCATCCGCCGCGCGAGCGGCTCAGGTACCAGGGAATCTCGTCCCGCAGGTTCCCACCCCAAATAATCAAAAACTGTGAAAATGACAGGTATGCCCACAGCATGGTGAAGGTCAGCAGCAGGTTGCCGTAATCGTTGAGCACTCGCGGCGAGATGAGGTCCGCGAGCGGCCTTTGTTTGGACAGCAGGATTACGGTGAAGGTCACCAGCGCCATGGCCGTGAGGGCTTCGGTTACCATAAAGATCATGCCGTAGATGGTCGAAAACCAACTCGCTTCGAGCGACATCACCCAATCGATGGAGGCGAATGTTACCGTGAGCCCGTAAATCAACAGGCCCGGCGCGCTTAAGCGTCGCAGGCGCCGCGTCAGGTCCGGTTCGCCCGTCTCATCCTGCTGGCGCGACCACTTGTTGAGGAGGTACGCGAAAACCAGCCACACGGAGAAATAGACAACCGTGCGCACGATGAAAAATGGCACATTGAGATAAGGTTGCTTGTACTGAAGAAGGGAGTCTGTCCGGACCTTGCTCGGGTCGGCCCAGCTATAGAGCACCGGCAAGCGAAAGAGAATGGGCAGGATCAGGACGGCCATCAAAAGGAAAGTCTTCGTTCCTGACTCGAGCAACCTGCGTAGCGGGAATCCCCACGTGCCGCCGACCAGATGGTGGAGCATCAGAATGGCGGAACAGCCGAGCGGTAGGCCAATCCAGAAGATGAAAGCCAGCAGATACGACCGGAAGAACTGCGTGGGGCTGTGCAACCCTGCCGCGATGCAGAGCGCCAGTCCCGCCACTCCCACGATTAGTCCGATCTTCCCCCAGCGTTCCATCCCGGTTGTCTCCGCCGTGTTCATTTCGCTTCGCTCACGAGTTGCTGGCGTTCGGTGGCCGGCACGTCCTCCAGCGTGGCGTGTTGGCTCAGTTGCAGGGCGCGGATGTACGCGACGATTGCCCAGCGATCCTCGGGGGTGATCCTTCCCGCGTAGGCGTACATCGCTCCGTAGCCCTCAGTTATGACCTCGAAGAAGTGTCCTGCCGGCGCCTGACGCAGACGGTCCAGATGATAGGATGGCGGCTCGGGAAAACCCCGCCGCACTATCATCCCACGCCCGCTGCCGGTGTAGTCGTGGCAGGGCGAGCAATAAATGTCGTAGCGAGCGCGCCCGCGCTCCAGCACCTGGCGCGTGATCGGGAAGGGATACTGGTCAACCGCGACACCGTTTACGCGGCCCGTGTGAAGCAGTTCGTCGCTGCGCATGTGGTCGCGCGCGACGGTGTCGGGAACTTCCGGGCGATTGGCGCGGCCATCCTGGAAAAACGTGCTCGCGTCGTCGGGCTTGTATTTCGGCTGCACGTGCATGTCGAGCCGGCAATCGAGCGCGCACACCGCCACCAGCGTCACCAACGCCAGGCGTGCGACGGGATGAATTGCGCGGTTTGCCAGCCTGTTACGAGTCAATTTCCGACACCTCGCGTGCTTTCAGGCCCTGCAAGAATTCCTTGGTGTTCTGTGCATCAAATTTCGGGTCGTGCGCCTGGATGCACAGGAAGAAACGGTTGCGCGTGGCGAGTTCGAACCTCGGCGCGTTGAACACCGGATGATAGGGAGTGGGCAGCCCGTTGAGTGCCAACATCCCGAACACCGTCGCGAGCCCCGCGCAGAGAATCGTCAACTCAAAAGTGATGGGAATAAATGCCGGCCAACTGTTGTACGGCTTACCGCCGATGTTGAGCGGGTAGCCAAAGACGTTCGGCCAGTACTGGAGAAAAAAGCCGCCCGAGCAGCCGATCAGCCCGCCGATCAGGCAAATGAGCGGCACGCGCGTTTTGTGGAAGCCGATGGCCTCGGCCAGCCCTTCCACGGGAAACGGCGTGAAGGCGTCAACCTGCCGGTAGCCTGCCTCGTGCGTGCGTTGCGCGGCACTCACGAGATCGCCGGTCGTTTCGAATTCGGCCATGAGGCCGTAAAGAGGTTGTTTGCTCATAGCAAGACAGA
>Ga0335069_10002409_pt1 | contig 28830 bp, 16 predicted proteins | sample Lox_Sample_11_FD_206714 | JGI IMG/M metagenome (GOLD analysis project Ga0335069, IMG submission 206714) | Soil microbial communities from Loxahatchee National Wildlife Refuge, Florida, United States - Lox_Sample_1.1 | ecosystem: Environmental > Terrestrial > Soil > Wetlands | place: USA...
CCGGCCCTGGACGGAGTGAAGTGAACCTGGGCCGTACCGCCGGCTTTCACCGTGATGTCGACGCCGAGCTCGCGAATCCGCAGGCCGTGCGCGACGTCGGCGCTCTTGAGAACGAGCACGACGGGCCGACCTATCTTCAGAGTGATCTCGCCGGGATCGAAGGTGAATCGTTTCGCGGTGAGTTCAATGCGCTGCGGCGCGCCCTGCGCCGAGCAGGTGAGAGACCCGGGCAACGATCCTAAAAGAATTCCCGCCAGCAAGAGCAGGCGGCCAAATGTGTTTCTCATGCAGTCTCCACGTGTTTTCCGTCTGCGAATGCTTCGCTGGTTTCGCACGACACTTCCGACATTAGCGGCAGCGGCGAGCCGAGTTGTCAGGCCAGGGTCAGGCAATTGTCATGATGCTGTCGATGCGGATTGGTGGTGGATCGAGCCGGCGGGTGTCAGCCGGCTTCGCAACCGCTCTGGGCACCGCGTGTGCGAAAGCTCGAGGCGGCGCGTGAAGTGCCGCGGCCCGAGCAGTTGCAGAGAGATGCGCCACAGGAATGCCGGATTGTTGCGCAGATAGCGGCGCCAGAGGCGCGCGGGATCCTGCAACAGGCGGTGCAGCCATTGTAGGCCGGCAAGCTTGATCCACTCGGAGCAATCGCGAATCCGGCCGGTGTGAAAATCGAAGGCCGCGCCGACGCCGAACATCAGCTTTGTATCGATCCTGGGCAGGTAGCGAGCCATGAACAGCTCCTGGCGCGGCGTGCTGATGCCGACCCAGACGATGTCGGGTTTTAGGCGGGCCAGGCGCGCGACGAGATCCTGTTCTTCCACGTCGGAAAGATCGCGAAACGGCGGAGTGTAGGTTCCTACGATTCTTGCCGAGGGAAAGCGGCTTAGAAGCCGGCTGCGAAGCTCGCCTGCGACTCCGTCCTGGCCGCCATAGAGGAAGTGCGTTGCGCCGGCCAACTCCGGGCGCTGGAAGACCTCGAGCATGAGGTCCGGGCCCGTAACGCGGCGCATCTGTTTGTGGCCCTGCGTGCGGCCGACCCAGACGAGCGGCATGCCGTCGGGGATGGTCATTTCCGATCCGCAGTAAACGTCGAACAAATCGGGATTGCGCTGCGCTTCCATCACGCCGTGCACGCCAGCGACACAGACATACCCTTTCCGTCGGCCCTTGAGGAAAGACGCGATGTGAGCGATTGCGCCATCCATGGCGACGGCGTCGACGGCGATTCCGAGGATTTGTGCGGCGGGACGGCGATTCTTCATTTCCATTGGAGACGCCTTTCTGCCGGTGCCGTCCTGACCGGATCCGATGAGGCTGCGATCGGGAGAGGGGTTGGCGATGCCAGGAGAGTGCGGTAGAGGGAGATGAGTTGCCCGGAGATGGCATGAGATGAAAATTGGGGAAGCGTGAGCGGAATCCGTGCCGGTTCGCGCAGCGCGGCAGCGATCGCGTCGGCCAGGTCCTCTACCTCATTCCGGTCGAGAGAGACGAACCGGCAGTGTTGCGCGGCGATCTCGCGGAATGCCGGGATGTCGGAACAGACGACGCGGCAGCCGGCGAGCAGGGCCTCGGCGACGGGGAGGCCGAATCCCTCAGTCTTCGAGGGCGCTACGAGGGCCTCGCAGCGCGAGTAGCACCACTTGAGCTGCGCCTCCGAGATGCCCTCAAGCAGGCAGACCTTGCCGCGAAGGCCAAGGCGAGAGATGAGCGACAGGATGCGGGGCGTCTCCGGTCCGCCGATGCCGATCACCACAAGGCGCATATTGGGTTCGATCCGGCGCAGGCGCAAAAGGCGCGAGAAGGCGCGCAGAAGCAACGGTATGTTTTTGTTGCGCCGGTGTTGCGCAACGCTGAGCAGGAAGGGCTCGCCTTCCCAGCCGGGGATAGGCGAATGCGGATGGCTTTCGCGCATCGGTTCGACGCAGTTATAAATGCGGACCGCCTTATTCCAGACGCGTTCCGGCGCATGCTTGCGGAGCAGGTCGCGCGTGGTCTGCGAGACGCAGACGATGGCATTGACGTTGCGCAGGCATTGCTGGAGGATGAGGCGGTTGAAGAGGATCTGGGGGAGGCCGAAGTTCAATGGGATCTCGTAGGGATAGAGATCGTGCAGCGTTACCACTACCGGGCACGGGAGCGCGCCGGCGTTCACCGGAGCCGGAAAAGCCAGATGGACGAGGTCGACCTGCAGCGACGCGGCCAGTGACGGGAGGCCGCGGTAGTACCAGATGTTTCTGCTGACCGGTGAAGACTCCATCTCAGCGAAATGAATATGCAGACGGCCGGAAGCAAGCAAACCGGCGGACGTGACGAGCTTGCGCTGCCAGGGGGCGACGACGAGATGGACCGCGGCGATCCGGCCGCTGAGGAGGAGGCAGCGCACGAGGTTGAATGCGTGGCGCTGAACGCCCGACATCTCGGATGGGAATGTGGCGGCAGCGACGAGGACGATCATGAGTTTGCGGCCTCCTGGAGGTCGCAGGCGAGGACGAGCGGCGCCGCGGAGTGGGAAGTTTTCCTTGATTTGGCAAAGCGCTGCAGGAGCGGCAGGTAAATCAGCAAACCGAGAAGCCCGTACAACACGCGCGATGCCGCCAGGCCGGGCACGCCGCTGTGGCGGATGAGATAGAGCATGAGCAGCAGCATAGCGGCGCGAGACGAAAGGCTGAGGATGGCAAAGGTCTTGAATTGGCCGAGCGCCAGTGCGGCGTAGATGCCGGTGACGCTGAGGCCCATAAGAGAAGATCCGGCGACGATGGCGGGAAGAATGCGGGCCGAGGCCTGCGCGACGGCGTGCCCCGCCCAGAGTTCAATGAGTCGATCGCCGGCGAGGAGCAACATTCCGGCGCCGCACGCGACGAGAGCGAGGTTGACGAGGAACGCGTGGAATAGTGTGCGCTGGAATGCCGCGGCGGAGACGGCGCCGGCGCGGCCGGAGAGATACGGAAAAAGGAACTGCAGTCCGGAGGCGGTGAGACCGAAGATGGGATGCGCAAATTGGACGCAGAGCGAATAGGGAGCGACCGCGGCGACTCCGAGCGACAGGCCGAGGATCACACGGTCCAACTGGCCGAAGATGACGCCGCCCAGCGCCTGCAGCCATGTGAAGACGCCGAAGCCGAGCAGGATGCGGGTTTCGCGCGGCTGGATGCGGGGGAAGAGCGAGAGACCGCCGAGCAGATTGCGCGTTTCAAGCAACTGAAAGACAGATCCAATGGCGAAGAAGACGGCGGTTGCCGCCATGATGCTGACCGAGCGGCGGCCCGTGAGTGCAAGCACGGCCGCCGATGCGAGCGTGATCAGGCGGACCGAAGTGTTGATGCGAACGCTGTTGCGGAAGGCCTCGAAGGCACGCTGCGTGCTGGCGAACACGCTTTCGATGGCGCGCAGCAGAACCATCGGGCTGGCGATGCGCAGCGCGATGAGGCATTCGCGGAGTTGTTCCGGATGCGAAGCGGCGATGCGTGCGGCGGCCAGCGGCGCAGCGATCCAGACGATGGCCGCAATGGCGGATCCCAGGGTCAGGTTGATGCCGAGCATGCTGCGCACGGCGTGGGCCATGGAGGCTGAGTCGCCGGAGCCGCGCAGGCGCGCGACGCGCTGGATGTTGGCATCGCAAAAGCCGGAGGCGACGATGCCGCCGGTGCTGACGACGGCCGTGGCGATCGTCCACAAGCCGTATTCGGCCGCGCCGAGGCGGTGCAGGACGATCGGCGCCACGACCGCCATGCCAAGCGGATAGGAAGCGTAGTCGAGGACGCCATAAGCGCCGTTGATGAGATGCCGCTTCATGCGGCGTCTCGCTTTCGGCCGAACAGCGCATTTGCGCTGCGGCGCGCCACGGAGAGAACGTCCTCAGCGAGCATGCGGCCGGGATCGGCTGCGTCGAGGCTCGTCCAGTGGCCGTTGGCAAGGATGGCCAACGAACCGCCGGCGAGAGAGAAGAGAGTGAGGGCGAGGGTCAGGAGCAGACGCGGAGGAAACGACTTCTTTTCAGGGACGGCCGGCGGGTCAATGACGCTGACCACAGGAACGTCCTTCGCTTCCTCGATGCGAGCCAGCTCGTACTGCTGCGTAAGCAATTCAAATACGGTCTCCTGCACTTTCACGCGACGGTAGAGATCGGCATAGGGGACCGCCAGGCGCGGAAGCTGGCGCAGGCGCGGATAGAGCTGGCTGTCGTCGCCGCTGCCGTTGGCTGTGTTGAGGTTGTGCGGCGATGCGGCGGGCTGGGGCGCGGATGAGCCAGCCATATTGGCAAGTTCGCGCTGGAGGGACGCGATGCGAGCTTCGCTCTCGCGGACGCGCACGTTTCCGTCGCCGTAGATCTGGCGCAGCGACTGAAGCCCGGACTGTTCGACGAGAAGCTGACCCTGCAAGCGCGCGCCCACGTCGACCAGGGCGTGTGTCTGCTCCTTGATGTCGACGGTGCTGTTGCGGCTGGAGAACTCGCTGAGATCGAGCTGCGCCTGTTCGAGGTCCTGCTGAACGCGCTGCAGGCGCTGCTCGATGAAGATGCGCTCGCGGCGGGCGGCCGAGGTGCTGGTCTGCGTGACGAGCTTGTTCAGCTCGTCGAGATAGCCCTGGGCGAGATCGCGGGCGCGCTCGGGGCTGGTGTCGCGCACTTCGATCGTAATCACGCCGCTCTTCTTGTCGTCGGCGATGGTGGTAAGGCGGGCGAGGCGCTTTGCCGTATCGATGCGGTAGCGCTTGTGGTACACGTGTTGCAGGCTGAAGCGGTCGATGAGATGGCCACTGACGGTGCCGCTGCGCAGGAGATCAACGAGGAGCGCCGTACTCGAGTGACCGCCCATCAAGCCGCCGGCCAGGGTGCCGAGCGCGCCCAGGCTGGGTGCGCGGGAGGCAAGGGCTGCGAGCAGCATTGCGCCGGAGCCTTGCTGATCCGGCGGCATAATGCGAGCGACGGATTTGTACTGCTTGGGAATGAGGAAGGCGAAGATGGCGCTGACCACGAATGCGATCGCAGCCACGCGGCCAAGAAGCACCCGATGGCGCCAGAGCAGCGTCGCACGCGCGATCCAGAGGGGCGCAGGCGGCGCCGGCGGGATGGATGCGAACTCGGGCTCGACGATGGGCGCGGTCAGCATGGGTCCTAAAGTGCCGCGACGGCGGCGGTGATGGCGATGGACGACGCGAGTTGCGCGGTGGTCAGCAGGTTTCTCCAAAACAGCGAGGCGCCGACGATTTTTTGCGGTACGACGACCACGTCGCCGGGATCGAGCCTGGTGGAGAGCACATCGCCCTCGAACCAGCCTGTGGAGCGGCGGCCGACCACCGAGCCATTGGCGCGGATGATGAAGACTTCGCGGCGATTGGCCGTTGAGTTGGTGCCGCCGGCGCGGCTCAGGTACCAGCCGGCGGTCTTGCCGGGCGTATAGGCGAGCGCCGTTGCGTTGTAGACCTGACCTGAGACGAGCACAAATCCTGGCCGCTTGGGAATGGTGAGCGTGTCGCCCTGGCGAAGTTCGATGTCGGCGGGCGTGTTGGCCCAGCTATCGATATCGGCCGCGATGTGAATGACCATGCGGCCGGTTGGCGGATGGTTCTTGAGGTCTGCGATGACCTGGTCCTGCTGCGCCTTGATCAACTGCAGCGTGGCGCCGGTGTCGCTGCCGCCGAGATTGGGCGAGAGGCGGGCCGCAGCGGAGTTGGTCTCGATCTGGCGGATCAACTCTTCGCGGCTCTTCTTTTCGAGCTCGCGGACCTGGTCGCGGATCAGCACCGCGCCGGCTGGATATGCGGTGTCGAGAAGGCCGCCAGCGCGGCGCAGCACGGAACTAAGGCGTTCGCCTTCGGTGAATCCGTAGCTGCCTGGGAAGCGGACCTGGCCTTCGACGATCACCGATTCGCCGATGTCGTTCCAGCCGGTGATCTGGTGGACGGAGAGGACGTCGCCGGCCTTGAGAGCCAAGTCGGCGCCGGCATCCGATCCGGAGACGGCCGCGCCGATGCGGATCGGGGTGAGCAATTCCTGAACGCGATTGTTGCCGCCTACTTCGTAGCTTGTGAGGTCGGCGGTCTCGCGCAGGGCGTCGCGCTTGAATCCGCCGGCCATGCGCACGAGCTGGGCGGCGGTCATACCGGCGGAAAGCGGATAGGAGCCGGGGCGGAGCACCTCGCCGCGAATGGTGACTCTGGGCGCGTCGGCTTCATAGCGGCTGAAGACGCGTACTGTGTCGAAGGGCTGCAGGTCGGCGTTCGCGTTGCCGATCAGCACTTCGGGCACGTTGAACTCGATGGTTTCGGCATGGAGATCGGGGGCAACGAGGCGGACGATTTCGCCGTGGGCGGCGGGTTCGGGGAGCAGATCGCGATAGCTGCGCAGTACGTCGGAGAGGCGCATTCCATCGGTGAAAGCAATGCGGCCGGGGCGAGCGACGTGGCCTTCGAGGTACACGGCCTGCTCGCTGTAGGGCAGGATGGGATCGATGCGGATGCGGTCGCCGTCTTTCACGGCAAAATCGCGGATGGCGGCAAGTTGCAGTTGTTGATTCTGGTCGGTTGCCGCGGGAAGGGTAACGGTCTCGCGGCGGCGATTGGCGTCAATGCGATCGACGGTGACGTGACTGAGTGAGGCTGCCGCGGTGAGACCGCCGGCATCGTCGATGAGACTGGAGAGCGTCGTTTCGCCGGCTTTCAGCTCGTAGATCGCCGGACGTTTTATGGCGCCGGAGATGGCGACCTGCGGGCCTGCGGGCGGAACGAGCAGCGTGTCGCCGCTCTCGAAACGGACCGACCCGTTGCGGACGCCGTGAAGCAGAAAGTCATAGAGGTCGGTTTCCTCGATGACGTTCTGGCCGCGGAGATGGCGCACAATGCGCAGCGATCCCACGGAGGTGGGCCCTCCGGCGGCGTAGAGCGCGCTGAGCGGAGTGGCGAGCGAGCTGATGTCGTAGCCGCCGGGGCGCTGGACGTCGCCCACGACATAGACGCGTACCGAGCGGAGGCTCGAAACCGTGACCGTCACCTTGGCGTTGCGGTATTGAATTTTCAATGCGCCTTCGATCTGCGCTGCGGCGTGATCCAGATCGAGACCGGCGACCTCCAGCGAGCCAGCCTCCGGCAGCAGGATGCGTCCGTCGCGGCCGACGATGCGGCTGATGGCTTGCGTGACGCTGCCCCACACGCTGATCTGGAGCGTGTCGCCGGGACCGAGTACGTAGTCCGGCCCGAGGGGAACGTCAAGTGACGTGTCCTGACCGCGGATGCCGCGCGTCGCTGCGGGAAGATCGCGCTTCAAAAAGACCTGCGAAGCGAAGCGCTTCAGAGGAACTGAGTCGCCGGGGATCTGCGTGTAGAGATCGCGCATGGATCGCAGGTTGTAGGGCGCAGGACGGTGCAGAACCTGGGGTTCATCTGTCGATGAATTCGTTTTCTCCGCTTTGCGATTCTCCTCCTCCGCGGGACGAGCGGCGGGGGAGGGGTTGATGACAGGGCGATTGATTCCTTGCGTTGCCGCCGGCGTTGCACCGGGGAATGACGAATCGAGGCCGGCTGGGGCATCGAACGGCTGTTGTGAGGTATTTGAGCCGGGAGCAGCATGCGCGGCGGCCGTAACGGCGGGTGCGAGTTGCAGGTCGTCGTCCGTGATATAGCCGCGCGCGCGCAGGAAGAGCGTGATCGCCGAGCGAAAGCCGGCATTGCCGGCGACCTGGTTGTAGAGCATCTGGTCGGAGATGTCGTTGGCGTCGATCTGCGCACCCTGCTGGGCAAGGCGATCGGCGGCGAGGGACTTGACCTCGACGGCGAGATCGGGGTTGCGCTCGAGCAGGTCAATGATCTGATCGGCCGAGAGCGAAGTGGCGGAAAGGTTCAGCGTGCCGGCCGATGCGCTGCGGTCGTCGGGCAGGTTCGAGGTTGCGGTCGAGTCAGGGGATGCATCCGGGGACGGAGCGATCTGGGACGCGTCGGCGGACGACGGCGGCGCGAGGGTGGCCTGGCCGGCTGCGGGGACGGGGACGATAAAGAGCGCCGGCGCGGCCAGGAATAAAAGCCTTGCCAGGAGAACCATCAATCGACGGCGGCAGCCGGCCGGGCGGTGGGCTGTCCCAGGGGTGCGCCGGAATTGGATTCCACGTTGTTCCATTGACGTTTGCCGTACTTCCATCACGGTATTGAAGCGGAATGTCCCAGGTGTCATGTGACGGTCAACAGATTGTCATTCGATTGTTGTGTGCGGGCAGCGGGGCCTGCGCGGTTGCGCCGGGGCTCTGAAGCGCCGCAGTACTGGCGGCGCGCGCGGCACTGGCGCAAATGCGCTGCCAGCGGAGCCGTTCCCACAGGTAGAGCAGGCCTTCGACGAAGTGGAAACGGAGGCGCAGGGAGAGAAAGCGAATCTGCATGCGATAGCGAAGCAGGCGCGTGCGGGCCGTCTCGTTGCCGGTGGCGGGTGCGACGGCGGGAGGAAGCCGGAGCGGCAGCAGCGCCCGGCGTAGAGAACGACGAGCGGGAACTCCGGCGCTATCGAGTTCGTGCTGCAGCAAGAGATAGAGCTTGCTGCCGGGGAATTGAGCAAGAGCGGCCCGCGAACCGTAGTGATCGATCCAGAGGCGCACATTGGTCGGGAGCTGCCGTACGGTCCATTCGGAGAGGGCTTCGGGAGCATACCCGCCAATGGCCTCTGTGATCAGCAGCGTGACGATGCCGAGGGCGAGCCGGGTTTGGGGATCCGGTTCGGCTTTGGCTCGCACGCGGGCCCAGAAGGCGCGGTCGGAGCTTCGTGCGAGCACGTGACGGTGCAATTCGAGAAGATGCGCGGCGCGGAAGCACTCGCTGCAGACATGTTTGAACAGGTGCAGCGCCTGGCCCAGGAAGAGGTCGACGGGAGCAAGAACGGGGACCGCGGCGCCATCGATGACGCGAGTCTCGGCCGACGCGAGCAGAGCGTGAGCGGTGCGCGGATCGGGGCCGGTGTGGAGCTCGATGCATCGATGAGGAACGCTCTTGTACAGGCTGTCGAGAGAACCTGACGGGATGTGGCCGGTCTTGAACTCCCAGCTTCGGCCACTGACGGCGCGAAGGCGATAACCGCGCTGCTCGACGATCGATTGCGCGTGGAGAATGTCCTCTTCGGCGACGAGGAAATCGAGATCGAGCTGCGATCTGAGCTCGGGATGGGGAACGGAGTGAGGCCAGAGGGAGAAGCCTTTGAGCAGGGCGTAGGAAAGGCCGGCGCGCTGAAATTCGCCATGGATGGAGATGGATTCGGCGAGCAGACTGCGCATGCGGCCCGTGTTGTCGGCCAGGTTCTGTTCGAGGCGCGCGAGCACGCCGGGCGGCACGATCCGCGTGAGACGAAGCTCGGTGAGCCGGTCAAGGAAGTAGAGCGCGAGACCGCTGGTGTCGAGCCAGCGCAGCAGGCGCCGCCATTCTTCAGCCGTGAGGCGGCGCAGCCGCGAGCACTGCGGCGGGAGCGGATCGCAGAAGGCCATCAGCACGGCCTGTCGCGTGAGTTGTTCGCGGCTGAGTTTCATCGGTGGCCCATCCGGTCATCCGCGAATCTTGTTTCTGCGTTCGAGTGCAGCATTGTCCGCGGGCGGCAACCACCACCGTACCTATGCGCGGCGGAGAAGTTGTCATCTCCGGGTCAGGTGATTGTCATTCGAATGTTGCGGTGACGAATGACAATCAATTGACAATGAGCAGACGTTCAGGAGACACGCGGAAACCGCATCGCCGCTAGAGTGTCTCCATGTTGAGTGCAATCTCTCGATTTCTTCACTTCAAGCTGACAGTGTGGCCGAGGATCCTGGTCCTGGGACTGGCTGTCGCATTCGCGGGGCGAAGCGGAACCGCGCAGGACACGCCGCTGATCTCGGGTGGCGGAGGGTTTCTGACCAGTACGAACGGCGGAAACACAACTTATCTGCCGATTATCGAGCCGCTGATCGCCGCGCCGCTGGGCCGGCATTTGCTGGTGGAGTCGAGAGCCGCGCTGCTGGAGACCTTCACGCCCAACACCAGCCTGAAGGGCGGATACGACGCCAGCTTTTTCGCAGGATTGACCTATCTGCAAGGCGATATCAAGGCGACGCCCCATCTGACGGTGGTGGCGGGGAGCTTCCTGATTCCGTTCAACACCTACAACGAGCGGCTGTCGCCGATCTGGATCGGCAACTTTCAGGATGGTCCGTTGATCCTCAACCTTGGAACGCTATCGACGGGCACAGGTGTGGGGGGCGAGCTGCGCGGATCGGCGGTCGATCGCGACAGCTACTCGATTACTTACGCTGGCTTCTTCTCGGCGCGAAGCGGGAACGAGCAATTCAACTCCGAGCGGTCGTTCGGAGGGCAGTCGAGCCTGTACCTGCATCGGGCGCGGCTCGAGGGTGGACTTTCGTATGACCGGTCGCTGCAAGGCATGCAGGAGAACTTCTACGGCGGGCACATCTGGTGGGAGCCGAAGGACACCGGCTTCAGGCTGCGCGGCGAGGGCGCGCGCGGCCATCACGCACAGGGCTACTGGTTCGAAGCCGACTATCGTCTGCAGAGGTTTGGCGGGCCGGATAGCTGGATCGGCCGATTCGAGCCCGTGTTTCGCATGCAGCAGACGTTCCGCCGCGACAAGATCGTGAGCGACGGGCTGCCGTTGGAGAACACGCAGCGCGCCGACTTCGGATTCGACTACAACCTGCCGCACAACTGGAGGATCCTGACCAGCTATTCGCGCCAGTTCTCGGCCACGGACAACCGCAACATCTGGGAGACGGGCATTGTATACCGCTTCCTGTTCCCCGCCTGGAAAGGAAAGATGCATTGACCCGCAAACACATTCTTGCATTTGCTCTGGCTGCCGGCGCGCTGGCCGCGCCGATTTCGCTCCACTCCAAACCTCAACCGAAGTGCGCGACCGGAAGCGGCAAGGCGCAGACGGCGAATGCTCAGGGCGCGAATGCGCCACAGGATCAGGGGCAGAAGATTTTCGATCGGAACTGTTCGCGTTGCCACAATGCGCCTGAGGGATTCTCGCCGCGGATCTCGGGCACTATCGTGCGGCACATGCGGACGCGAGCCAACCTGAGCGAGCAGGACGAAAAGGAACTGCTGAAGTTTTTCAACCCGTAGCGAAGAGGCGCGCCGAGGCAGAAGATCGGCGCGCTTCATTTGGCCGGCGCCCGGCGGTTCAGGGGATGGAAGAGCGCTAGGAAGAGCAGCGCGATGGCCATGGCTTCGAGGGCGATTCCGAAGAGCACGGGCCGGTAGCCGAAGCGGGTGAGCAAAACGCCGGTGGCGGCGGTGGCAAGCGACCCGGCAAGCGCATTGGCGAAGAGGGTCAGCGAGGCGGCGGTGCTGCGATCCTGGTCGGGGGTCTCGTTCATGAGGAAGTTGTAGAGGCCGGGCGAGCTCATCCACTGCGCCGCGGAGAAGACGAGATAGAGCAGAATGGCGAGTGGAGCGCTGGCGGCGATGGCGAGGGCTCCGAGAACGACGGCAGCGGCGATCTGGGTTGCGGCAATGCCGCTTACCAAGCCCAGGCGGCGGAAGAGGAACGGAGCCGCGATTCCCATACACAATTGCAGGAGCTGCGCGGCGGAGAAGACGATGCCGATCTGCTCCATGGGCACTTGCAGATTCCGCGAGAGGTAGACGTTGGCGAACGGCGTGAAGGCCGCCAGCACGGCTGACCAAAGAGCCATCGCCGGCAGAAAGCGCAGAAGAAACGGGCTGAGCGCGAGCTTCGAGAAGACGTTGAGGCGCGCCGGCGCCGGCTCAGACGCAATGTCTTCATCTGTGCTTGCCGGAACGCGCAGGCGAACGACAGGGATGAGGCCAGCCAGGACGAGCGCGCACGAAGCCAGAAGGATGAGGCGCTTGACCTCGACGGGTTGAAGCGGGAATCCGATGCGCGCGAGCCACTCGCGGAGGTAGCCGCAGACGATGCCGCCGAGCATGCCGGTGGCGATGCTGACGGAGAAGATGGCGCTGAATCCGGCGGTGCGGTTCTTTTTCGTGGTGAGGCGTGCGACCGCGGGCAGGAAACAAACGCCCCAGGCCGACATGATGAAGCCGGCAAGAAAGGCGAGGCCGATCTCAGCGGGCTCCCGGATGAGAAGGGCGCGCAGCACGTTGACCAGGGGCGCGGCGACGAAGAGCGCGATGAGCAGCGGCCGCAGGCCGAACCGGCGGGCCAGTGCGCCAGCGGGGAGAGTGCCGGCCATGGAGCCGAGCGTGAGCGCTCCGCCCACCCAGCCCATGGCGCGCTCGTTGAAGCGGCAATCGAGAAGGAAGAGATTGAAGAGGAAGAAGTAGATCGAGAAGCCGGCGTCGAAGAAGAACGCAGCGGAGAAGAAGATCCAGTAGCCGCGGCTGAAGTTGGTGTCGCGAACCCAGGCGAGGGGGTTCTTGCAGAAGGAGTTTGTCTTGCCCCTGGGCACTGCGGGGCCGGCGAGCAGCTCCATCACCGGCCGTCCTGCAGAAGCCGGCGAAGGCGATCGATGGCCCAGTCGAGGCTGGAGTAGCGGAGCTCATGGACACCGATGGCGAGCAACTGCTCGATGGCCTTGTGCTGCACGGTGCGCATCTCCGGCGTGCCGAAGAGCGTTTGCCTCATGTAGCAGCGCGCAACCTCTTTGCTGTAGGGAACGAGCGCCGGAGGGCCTTGACTACGGCGATTGAGGAACACGATGGCATCGACGCGGGTGGTCTGGGCGCGGGCGATATGCTTCATCGGCGCGGTCGGCAATTCGATGGAGGCTTTTCCGGCGGCGCGGGGAGTGAGTTCGAGCCCCTGCAATTCAGGAAATATCTCGGCTGCGGTCGGGCGAAAGCGCACGCGGTAACAGTCGCCCGTAACGAGGCGTTTTGTTCCGCCGTTCAGCAGATAGCTGCCATCGTCGCTGACATACGTCCATCCGCCGCGCGCGCAGGCATAGGCGAGCGTCGACTTGCCGGCGCCGGAATCGCCGCAGAGGAGGATCCCACGGCCGTCGAGTTCGACGCAGGCCGCATGAACGGGCGTGACATACCGGGCAGAGACGCAGCAGCCAGGCGCGCCGAGAAGAAAGTACTGCGCGTAGAGCGGATGGCGGAGCGCAGCCTGGGAAATGACGATTCGTGCGGTGCTGCGGACGACGTCGACGATTGCGTAATTGTCCTGGTCAGCGACATCCATCATGAGCGGCAGAGCGAGCCGGTAGGTCGGCGCAGGCGGGCAGTCGGCTGAGGAGGTTTCCACAACCTGAACCTCGACCACGATCGGCGAGATTTCGTGGCGGCGCTCGAAGCTGCCCCACATCTCGTGGTACTGGCGCATCACTTCATCCGAGTTTGTCCGTATCTCGAGCGGGAAACCAAAGGGATAGACGGTTCCTTGGATCACGAGATCCGGTCCTTCCAGTGCGTGCCTGGGCATCTCCTCGGGAGCCGTACCGCCGCAGGCAGCTTCAAGTTCTTCAATGGTCAGCATTCGCCTCTCCGGTGTTCTTGCCGCGCGGGTTGGGCGCACTCCGCATGGGTGATGACGATCTTTCAGAATTGGTATTTTGCGGCGAACTGGATGATGCGCGGGTTCGCCACGGTGCCGGTGATCTTGCCGAAGGTCGAGCTGGCCGTCGGGTTGGGAAGCGTTGGGTCGGTGTATCCGAGGGTCGTAAGCGGGTTGCCAAATTGCGGCGTGTTGGTCAGGTTGAAAAACTCGGTGCGGAAATGGAAGCTGTGACCGGTTTCAGAGACGGGGAAGGTGCGCTCGACGGCGAAGTCGAGGTTGTGCTGGCCGGGGCCGCGCACAAAGCCGACGCCGCTGTTTCCGAAATCCTGGTCGGCGAGGCTGGTTGCGAAGGGCGCTTCGGGGGCGCGGGTGAAGCCGTTGGGATCGAGGTAGCCTTTGAGCACACGCGAAAAGAGCGATCCGTGCGTGACCGGGCTCTTGCCGCTGAGCTGCGCGCGCACTTCGCCGCCGAGAAGGCCATAGACCGAGCCGGCATTGGTGTCGAAGACGCTGAGCGGGATGCCGGTCTGAAGGACGGCGATGCCTGAGAACTGCCAGTTCTCGAGCACGCGGCGGGCTATGACCGGGGTGGAGGCAAACTTCGGCGCGGACCAGACGAAGTTGAAGACGGCGCGCTGATCGCGGTCGGTTCCCGACGGGCCATAGGACGAATGGCGCAGATCGTGCTGGTTGTTCGTGGGGAGCTGGAGCTCGAAGACGTCGGTGCCAAACTCGCCGTTGACCTCGTCGAGGTTTTTCGACCAGGTATAGCTTGCCTGCAGCTCGAAGTTGTGCGCCATGCGGCGCGTGACGCTGGTCTGGAGTGCGTTGTAATTGCCGACGAAGATTGAGTCCGTGCGAAGCGAGCCCTGGCTGATGCCCTGTATGGGCATACGGGCGCTTACGTTGTTGATGGAGTTACTGGTCTGGCCAAAGATCGGGTGCTGGGGGCTGGCCAGCAGGGCCTGGTCGAATTCGACCTGGCCGGAGCGATGATCCGACTGTGTGCCGACGTACGCGACATCGAGCAGGAATCCGCGGCCAAGGTCGTATTCGAGGTCGAGGTTGTACTCCTGCGTGCGGCCGTCGCGCATGCCGGTGTTGGTGCTCTCGATAAACGGCGTCGACGACGTTGTGCGCGGCATGAACACGGGGAAGCGCGAGCTGAGCGGCACTTTAGGAACGAACGGGCTTTGCAGGGTTGCCGCGCCATTGGGCGAGCCGCCGACAAATTGCAGCAGCGCGAAGGGCGGTTGAGTGCCTGTCTGCTCGGCGAGATTGCCGGAGTGGCGATCGTAGTAGATGCCGTAGCCGCCGCGGACGACGAAGACGGGGCGGCTGGTCGGCTGCCACTCGAAGCCGAGGCGCGGCGAAACGTCGCCCAACGGCGTGCGATAGAGGCCGGGGAATGTGGTTCTTTTGAGGCCGGACGGAAGCGAACCAGGGTAGTTGGAAGGCAGCGTGAAGCCGCTGAGGGTGCCCGCGGCGGAGACCGGGCCGGTGGCGGCGATGGTAGTGTCGAAATTCGCCAGCCGGCCGTGCGTTTCGACCGCAGCGCCGAAGACTTCGTAACGCAGGCCCGCGTTGACGGTGAAGCGGGGCGTAATCTTCCAGTCATCCTGCGCGAAGAGCGCGAGATCGTTGTAGCGCTGATCGCGGCGGAAGATGCCGCCGCCTGCAATGCTGGTGCTGACATTGCCGAGGCCGAAGGGGCTGCCGTTCTGCGCGGCGCTCTGGCCGAGGAGGAAATCATCGAAGGTGCCGATCTGGAGCAGGCCATCGGTTTCTATGGCCTGATCCTGATCGACCTGGTGACGCTTGACCTCGGCGCCGAAACGCATGTTATGGCGGTGATGCGTGAGGGCAAGCGTGTCCTGCCAGATGAACGAGTTCGTCACCTGCCAGAGGGAGGGCGTGCCGGCGTCGCCGATGGTAAAGCCTCCGACGGTGAGGCCGGGGGCGTTGAGGGTAGGACCCGTGGCGCCGGTGGGGGTGCCTTCGCCGATGGCCGCGGCGGTAAGCGGATTTTCAACGGTCGATTTGCCGTCGAAACGCGTGTAGCCGAAGCGCGCGACGTTGACGAGGTTTGCGTTGAAGGTATGCGTATCGGCGAGGACGAACATGGTGTTGCGGAGGAGTTCGTCTGTGCCCCAGCCGGGGACATTCGCCGCGTTGGGTGAGAAGGGCTCTGTGGTTGGCGCGCGCGAGTAAAAGAAGCGGCCGGCCAGCGCGTTCCGGGGATTGACGACCTGGTCGATATTCACCGTGAACTGGTCTTCGCGGAATCGCGCGGGAATGGCGTAGGTGGACTGGCCCATGGGGACTTGATCGGAGGCATCGGGTCCGCTATTGGGCAGGGCGACTTGCGGGCTGGGCACGGCGAACTGGCCGTTGGCCAGTTTTGCGTTGAGGATGGCGACCGCGACGGGGTTGATGTTCGAACCGTCGCATGCGACCTGCGTGCCGCCGGCCTGGGTGAGGTAGCCGGTGGCGGGCTTTCCTGCGCTGTCGAGATGACCGGCGGGACAGAACTGGCGGCCGAGCGTTGCCGCGGACCGGTCGGAGGTGAGAAGCGGCAAAGTGGGGTGCTGTTCGTCGCCCAGGCCGTTGACTTCCGTGAGGCCCTGATAAGAGGCGAAGAAGAACGTGCGATCGCGGAGGATGGGGCCGCCGATGGCGCCTCCGAACTGGTTGTGCTTGAGCTCGGGGCGCGGTTGGCCGTCGAGCTTGGAGAAGAAATCATTCGCATTGAAGATGTCGTTGCGCACGAACTCCCAGGCGCTGCCGTGGAAGCTGTTGCCGCCGCTCTTGCTGACGAGGTCGACGTTGGCGCCGGTGCCGCGACCATAGGCGGCGTCGAAATTCGCCGTTTGCACGCGGAATTCCTGGATAGTATCGGGCGCAGGAATCGCAGTGCCGGCGTCGGTCTCGGCAACAGCGGCTGAGTTCTCGGCCAGATTGTTGGCATCGATGCCGTTGAACTGGATATTGTTGGCGGTCGGCGTGGCGCCGTCGGAGGCGACGTTTTGCGTACCGCTGCCGAGCGCGGTGGCATTGGGCAGGTCGACGACGACGCCCGGAGAGAGGCCGAGAATCTGTGTGAAATTGCGATTGGAGAGAGGCAGCGACTCGATCGCGGTCTCGTCGACCGTACCGCCCAGCGTGGAACTTTCGAGCTGAGCGTTCTGGGTGTTCGCAATGACCTGGACGCTCTCGCCCACGGATTGGAGAGCGAGCTTGAAATTGAGGGAGGTGCGCAGGCTCGCGGTGACGGTGACGGCGAGAGGCCCGCTCTGCGCGAAGCCGGCCGCGCGGACGAAAACGGAGTACGGGCCGGGCGGAAGCAAAGGCATCTCAAAAGAGCCGTCCGCGGTGGTTTCCGCGGTCCGCGCGATGCCGGTGGCGGCGCTGACGGCGCGGACCTCGGCGTGTTCGACGACTTTGTTCGCCGGATCGTAGACGGTTCCGGAGATGGCGCCCGTTCCCGGTGTTTGCGACACGGTGATGGTCGCGGGGATCAAGACCAATGCCGAGAAGATTGCGAGGAGGGACCGCAGCGTTCCATTTGTCATGCGCTTCACTCTTAAGCCGGGTATTCGATCGTTCATCCGCTTGAGGTGAGTATGACGAGACGGAAAACGCAAATTGTTACCGATTTGTCACTCCATTGTCCCGATGTTCACGGCTTCCGGTGGAGCGTGTGAGTTGCGATCGCGGCAGGGAAATGTGACGGGCGCCGGGCTAAGGAACCCTATCGAAGGGCGGTGCCGCGAGCGTTTGCCGGGTGTGGTTGCAGCTTGGCCTGCGTCGATTCAGAACTCCCGGAATTGGCGCCGATCTGAGCTCTCAGGACCTGGACAACTCTCGCCGCGCAGAACGACGGCTTCCAGGAAAGGACGCGCCTGGCGCCGTCGATGTCCCATCGAAGGAGCCGATCGCAACGGCCGCAAATATCCGATGTGCGGATCACTCACCGGTCTCCAGATCCCGCACATTCATCCGGGACATGGGATTGTGGCGATCCAGAAGACACCGACAATGGTTCCGTCGTCAGCAAAGCAAGAAGCGGCGAGGATGAAGATTCCGAGTCAATCTCTTCTACCCCCCCGGTGAACCGTTGGCGTCGTATGGTGAGCGCGCTCAGAAGAGGAACTTCAGCCCCAACTGAACCTGCCGCGGACCGTTGGAGGTGTAGCTGACGATGCCGAAGTTAGGGTCGTCGACCGTCGTGTTTGGAGTGCCGAAAACCGGATGATTGAGCGCGTTCTCCGCCTCCAGGCGCAGCTCCAACCTCATTCCTTCGCGAATCCTCGCCAGCGAGAACTCCTTTTCCATCGATAAGTTGGAGGTAAAAGATTTGGGCGACCGCAGCAAGCCAGTCGCTCGCGGAGCATTCCCCAAGACATAGGGATTCGGCTTTACAAACACTCCCGGGTTGGCAAAGTAGTGGTTAATCCAACTGGAAGTACTTGCGGTGGCGCTTCCATGGGTGCGCTTGGGCTTGCCCGAAATGTCGGGCCGCTGTCCGTAGGTCGGAAGAGGATTTCCGTCAGCCAACCCCATTGCAAGTGGACGTCCATCCGCGAGCCGCCAGACGCCGTTTGTCTTCCACCCGCCCACAACCGCATCTACCAGGGCCGGCATGTGGCTCAGGAGCGCCTTGCCGCGACCGACCGGCAGATCGTAGGTATAGGTGAATTGCAGAACCGCGGGAATGTCGAAGGTGGAAAGGCTCCGCTCCAGCGAAGGCTTGTTGGGGTCCTGGAGGCTGGTAAAGCTGCCCAGCCATGTCGTGTTATCGTCGGGAACCGATGAATCGTCGATCGATTTTGACCAAACGAAGCTCGCCAGGAACTGCAAGCCGTTGGAGTAACGTTTTTCCGCGGTCACTTGCAGAGCGTGATAGGTCGAGCTCGCGATCGGCGGCGCATCAACGCTGACACCCCAGGGGAACTGAGGATAAGGGAGATCCAAGTAGTATGCCGGCACCTGGTCATAGTAAAGGTCGCTGCCGGGATCGGTAACCTTCCCCTGGAAGGGGTTATCCACGTAGTTAGAGAGCGCATCCTTCTGAGCCGTGGTGTAATTCTCGGCCTCCGGTCCCAGATGGTTGATCCAGTTTGCGCCGGAAAAATAAAGGTGGGTACCCTTCTTGCCGGCGTAGATCGTGCTGACCAGGATCTTCGCGGGTATTTGCCGTTCGAAACCGAAGCTCCAGCTCTGTTCATAAGGAGTATTGGTGACGTTGCGCAGCGGCCCGGCCGCGCTATAGCCCAGATCGCTGCTCAAGCCGCGCATCGCTCCAGGCGGCAGTAGCAACCCACTGGGAAAGGGATTACTCAGGTGGATATAGGGCGTAGCGCCATCGTTCTTATAGGTCAAAATGGCGCTGGTGCCCTGCTTGAATCCTCCGGACACATACGGTTGGACACCGGTGGCGCCGGAGCGGGGCTGCGAGTAGTAGATGCCATATCCGCCGCGAACGACGGTGAGCGAATCGAGCTGATAGGCGAAACCGAACCGCGGCTGGATGTCTTTCCAGTCGCCGTTGACAATTCTGCGTTCATGGGAGTTGGCGAAGACTTCGCCGCCATAGAGAGTGCGGTTGAATCCATCGATTCCAGCAACCTGGAGCGGCGATTTCACGGTCAGATCCATCCAGTTCTGACGGTTGTGGCGTTCGGTCCGCGGCATCGACACGTCGTAGCGTAGGCCCAGATTCAAAGTCAGCTTGTGGTTGACCTTCCAATTGTCCTGGACATACCAGGCATACTGGCGGTCTTCGGTGGCGGGCTCATCCTGGATCTCGTAGTAGTTGCTGCTCGACCGGCCCATCATGAAGCTGGCCATCGCGTCTCCGCCGCAGAGCGACAAATCGTAGAAACATCCAGATGAGCCGGAAGTGTCGAAATTGAAGTTGCCGTTGGGGGCCTCGGTCTGAATGTAGTTCATCTGGTGCTGCCGCCCCTCGAATCCGAATTTCGCGTCGTGCTCGCCCCATACCTTGTTGAGCGAGACGCTGACTTGTCCGGAATCCTTCCCCTGCTTGTAATTGCCGTAGGGATCGCCGCCCATGCTGGTATAGCCGGCGGAATAGTAGGACCCTCCGATGAAGATGGAGGGTACGCCCATAAACCCGTTGGAATTCAGGTACGACGGAAAGCCCAGCTTACTGAGCGGATCCGTGACTCCGCCCTCGCCGTTGTAAGCGGAGATGCGCAACGCCCCACGCGTGAATCCGAGAACAGCCGTCAGCAACAGAGTCGGAGTGAACGCGTGTGTGTCGTTCAGCGTGAACAGGTGAGCCGTGCTCTTGTTGGGACCGCCGGCACAGGGATCGGCGAAGTTGCCGAAGCAGTTAAACGCGACGCCGCTACTCCACTGCTGCGAGTATTTTCCACTCAGCAAGTTCTTCTGGCTGAATCGGTGATCGATCTTCAAATCCCATTGGTCATTGGGATAATGACCCGCGCCGGCGGCCGACCAGTTGTCGTAAATGGTCGGATTCGACATCTTCGCTGAGGGTTCCGGGAAGAGCTGCATCATCTTCCTGGCGACCGGATCGATCAGGTTTCCGGGGCCGCCGCCCAATTGATAGGGCGTTCCATTCAGCTTCGGATTGCCCGGACTGACGTACTTGCCGATGTTGTTGTAAGGGATGAAAGCGCTGCGCACGGCCCCCGATCCATAATCTCCGATCGACTGGTACGTCCCACTATAGGGATCCCATATCTGACCCTGAGCCACCGAGCACATGCCTTTGTCATCGAACGATCCGCCCTGTGCGGCGCACACTTCTCCAAAGTCGCCGTCGTTGCGCTCGAGGTCAGAAGGAACACCGGCCTGAGGTGCGTTTACCGCGCTTTGCCGGGTGCCATCGTAATCGAAAAAGAAGAAGGTCCTGTTCTTGAAGATGGGGCCGCCGACAGTGCCACCAAAGTTATGGCGGTGCACCGGGGGAAGCGGATCTCCATTCAGGTTGGCAAACCAGCCGTTGGCATCTGTGATCTTGTTGCGGATAAAATCGTAGCCGCTGCCATGGAATGAATTGGTTCCAGAGCGGGTGATGAGATTGACCACAGAAGCGCCGGAGAAGCCATACTCCGCGCTGAAGTTCGACTGCTCGACGCGCAACTCGTCCACCGCCTCCGACGAGGGCGTATAAGTCATCTCCGTGACACCGCCATTGGGCTCATAGTTGGTAATCGTGGCCCCATCCATCAGAATGTCGGCCGTGGCGTTGCGGCTGCCGTTGGAGACAAAGTTGGTACCGCCGCAGCCGACGCACTGGTCGTCCGCCTCGGTGACGCCCGGCGTCAGTATGGTCAAATCCATTACGTTCCGGTCGATGAGCGGCAGATCGTTGATGAACTTCCTGTCGACAACCACGCCGGTCGTCGCGTCCCGCGCGTCAAGCTGTTCCTCCTGCGATTTGACTTCCACGGTCTCGCTGGAACTGGCGATCTTGAGGCGGAGGTCGGCGGTAGGGTTCTCGCTCACACCCACGCGGATACCGGTGCGCTCGGTCTTTTCGAAGCCTTGGATCTCTGCGATGACCGTATACAAACCTGGCGGAACGGAGCGGAACAGGTATCGGCCTGTGCCGTCAGAGACCGCATTGAATTTGAACCCCTTTTCCTGGTCGACAAGGGTCATCTTCGCGCCCGGAATCACGGCACCGGTGGTGTCGGTGAGGACGCCGCTGACGGTACCGTAATAGCTCTGGCTGAACGCGATCGCAGGCGCGAGCAGCATGACTGTTACCAGAAGGAAACAAAACCCGTACCGAACGTTCTCCTGTGTGGAATGCCTCGACGTAAACATCTGGACCCCCAAAAGTGCGATTCGGAAGGATGGCAATTTCTTTCGGTCTGCCATTCCAATGCCGGATTGCAACGTTTGAATACTTGAAGCGATAAGAGTAAACACAGGGGCTGGAAAAAAGCCAGAGCGGATTCATGGGAAGTCGCTGAATGAAGGCAATCGCCTTTTCTTCCGCCACGCCCTCAGGCCCTTAGAGTTGCAGCCGCAGCTTCGCGCCGGTCAGCGCCCGGGCCAGAACGAGCATGGCGAGAGTGAACAGAACCGTCTTGACGACGCCTGGCCAGCCGAAGACGAAGTGCGTATCGAGCCAGGTGATCCGGAGGGCGGCGAGGAGAAAGGCGGTCAGGTCCGGTAGTAGGTAGGTGAGGAGAGTGTTGGCGCCCGCTGGACGGAGCAGGAACGCCCAAGCCGTGAGCCCTTTCTGGTCGCAGAGCCAGTAAAGGAGAGTGAAGATCAGCACGGCGACGGCGATGCTCCACAGAGACCAGGTCGGGGTGGCGCGGATTTTAGAGATACCGAGGGGCATGGCCAGCCAGCCGGCTAATAACGCCAGAGATGCGAAGGCAAGGGCCGCAAGGATGGCGTTCCTGGCAGAGGGGCGGGCGCCGGCGCGCGTACCGAGGAAGAGCTGCGCGGTGACAACGCCGGCCATCACGATGCAGGAGTGCGCGCCGTTATCAAACGGCCAGAAGTAAATCGGCAGCGAAAGCGGAAGACCGAGGGCGTGCGCGGCGCAGCCGATGTTGAGCGCGACCAGGAGAGCGAACCAGGCGGCCGCGGTCCAGCGCCATCTGCGCGTGAGGATGTACAGGACGGCGACGCCAAAATAAGCGAAGGCGATGAGGCCGAGGATTTCGGGATAGTTGAAGTCGATCCAGGCGGACGCGCCATCGTGCGGGCTGCGGCGGAAGATGGCGAAGGTGATGACGACGCCGATAATGCCCGTGGCTCGAAGGACCTTGGCATAGTTTGGGAAACGCAGCCACTCGGGATAGACGTTGAGGTACAGGGCGGCACTCAGCAGGCCGAGAATGGCCCAGACGCTTCCCTGGACGGGCATTTGCGAGGCATCGGCTTGTTCGGCGTTGGCGAGGATGAGGCCGAGGACAAGCAGGCTCAAGGTTCGGGTGAGCACGTGGAGCCACAGCCTGCCAATTGAAGGATCGCGCTTAAGCCGCGACTCGATGGAGAGGGGCAGCGACATGCCGACGATGAAAAGGAATGTGGGGAAGACCATGTCGACGTAAGTCATGGCGTCCCAGTCGGCGTGTGCGTGATAGGTCCACCAGGGCAGGCCGTGGGCGCCGTCGGCGAGCGCGTTGACGAAGATCATCACCGCCATGGTGAGGCCGCGGAAGATGTCGATGGAGACGATGCGCGGCGGCGCGGCGGCGGCGGCCGGTGTCGCGGAATCCAGTGAGACGGCTGTGCTCATCGCCCGGTTGCGCTTCCTGCCGCGCGAGTGTGGAAGGAGTCGTTGATGGTGTGCAGCAGAGTGCCGGAAGGATCGTTCGTATACTCCCAGAACATCACGCCCCCGAGCTTATGCGAGGAGACATAGTTGCATTTGGCGGCGACCGATTCCGGGTCTTCGTACGAGACGAAGATCTTCCTGTCGGGATTGTAGAGATACGGGACCGAGGCGGCTGAGTCCCAGAAGCGGGCGAATCCCTGGCTCAGATAGTTCTGCGCGATGACGGAATACGGTGCGTACGCGTTGGGGACCGGTTTGCCGGGCTGGAAAAGGCCGTGGTTTCTTTCGGGGACCTCGCCCCACACGTGGCCGTAGAAGGGCATTCCGAGAAGGATTTTGGATGCGGGAACGCCGGCCTTTTCGAAGGCCATCACTGAGGCATCGCTGGAGATATTCCTGGGATCGGCCGGATCCGCGAAGAGCGGGGCATGATTGCCGGTGGTGGGCTCGGAGCCAGGCTCATAGTAGTCGTAGGCCATCAGGTTCACGGTGTCGAGATAGCGCTGCACCTTTTCCATCTCGGTGTTGGCCAGGAAGCTGTCCGACGCGCCGGCGGCGATGGTGAGGTAGAGGCGCTTGTGCGTCTTCGCGGTCTGCATGTCGAAGCGCGCACGGATTTCTTTGACGAGCAGGGTGAAGTTCTGCTTGTCGACGCTGCGGTAAGGATGCCCGGAGCCAGGATCATTGGGAAATTCCCAGTCGATGTCGAGACCGTCAAGGTTGTACTCGGAGAGGAAGTCCACGACGCTCTGGATGAAGACGGCCCGGCTCTGGGCGGTGAGCGAGACATCAGAGAAGTTTGTCGACCAGAGCCATCCGCCGACCGAGACGAGCACGGTGAGCGAGGGATTCTGCTTCTTGAGGCCGACGAGATAGGCGTAATTCTCCTTGTCGTGGGCAAACCCGGTCACCATGCGGCCATCGGCGATGTTGGCGAACGCATAGTTGATGCGCGTGAGGCTGAGCGCATCGATCTGTCCGGGCTGCAGGATGCCGTTCTGCGGGAAGAGGTAAGCGACGATGGCTTTCGAGGAGCGATCGGCCGAAACGACAGCGCCGAACGACGGCGCGCAGAGGGCGGCAATTGCCGCAAAAAGAACGATTCGTGCCATGGACATCATCCTGGATCAATGTATCAACGATTGCCGGCCGTCGTTACAATGGCTGCTGGATTTTTCTTGGATCCGCGAGGAAGGATGGGCCAGTTTGAAGCCAACGGTCTTCTGCGCATTGGTTCTCAGTTGTGTGATCTGCCGCACAGGCGTCGCGCAAGTACACGTTCTTGTCGACCAGTCCGGATATGAGCTTCAGGAGCCGAAGCAGGCGATTGTGGAAGGATCGGCTGAAGACCATCTTAAGGGTTTTGCGCTCCTCGATGCGGAGACCGGCGAAACGGTTTTGCAGGGTGAGCTTGGTCCCGCGCAGCGCGTCGATGACTGGTCGGGACGCGTGTTCCGGGTTGCCGATTTTTCGGCGCAGCAGAAGGCCGGGCATTATGTGCTGCAAGTGGCCGGCGACGGGGAGCGGGCCGAGTCGTGCGCATTCGCGATTGAAGACGATGTTCTGGAGCGCGAGACACTCTCGAATGTCATCTTTTATTTCAAGAGCCAGCGCGCGAGCGGAGATTTCGACCGGGCGGACCGGCATCTGGCTGTGCCCGGCAAGCCGGGCGAGTTCATCGATGCGCATGGCGGATGGTACGACGCGAGCGGGGACTATGGCATCCATTTGTCGCATCAGAATCCCACGTCGTATTTCAATCCGCAGCAGGCGCCGCTGGTAGCTTGGAGTTTGCTGAAGAGTTATCGAGTGCTTCAGTCGCGGCATGACGATAACTTCAGCGAGTTTGAGCGGCGGATGCTGGACGAGGGGCTCTTCGGCGCCGACTATCTCGTGCGCATCAAGCGGCCCGGCGGGAGTTTCTTCGAGACCATCTCCGCGCCAGGGAAGGAAAAGCTGGCGAAGGATCGCGTGATTGGCAATCCGAACTGGCGGACGAAGATCAAGACGACAGCATCGGATTCGACAGAGAACATTGCCGCCGCTGCGGGGCCGCATGCGTACGAGGCGAGCTTCCGCGCCGGAGGCGGCATGGCAATTGCCGCGCTGGCGCTGGCGAGCACGATGCCCGAGGATGGCGACTTCAAGCGGGCGCTGTACTTGCAGGCGGCCGAAGAAGCGTTTGCCTTTCTGAACGCGCACAACCGCGAGCTGCTGAACGATGGCGCTGAGAACATCGTCGACGACTATTGCGCGTTGATGGCGGCGACGGAACTCTTCAACGCCACGAAGATGAATGAGTACCGGGCGGCGGCCGATTCGCGGGCGAAGCAACTAATGGCCAGGCTCACGACGCAGAGCAAGTGGCATGACTACTGGCGGGCGGATGCCGGGACGAGGCCGTATTTCCACCCGTCCGATGCGGGGCTGCCGGTCATCAGCCTGCTCGAGTACTTCGAGATTGCCTCACCTGAAGAGCGGAGCGCGGTGCACGAAGTCGTCGAGCGGTCACTGGAATTTGAACTCGGCGTGACAAGCGAAGTCAGCAATCCGTTTGGATATGCGCGGCAACTGGTGCGCATGGGCGACGGCACGATGCGGACGGCATTCTTTTTTCCGCATGACACGGAGGCGGCGCCCTGGTGGCAGGGTGAGAACGCACGCATTGCCTCGCTGGCTGCGGCGGCGCGGATGGCCATACCGCTGTTTACCGGCCAAGCCGAGCTGCAGGCGAAGCTTCGCGCCTATGCCTGGAACCAGCTGCACTGGATCCTGGGGCGAAACCCTTTCGATGTGGGCATGCTCACCGGCAGCGGCCACAACAATCCCGACTACATGTTTTTTCGCTCCTACAAATACAAGAGCGCGCCGGGTGCGATCGTGAATGGGATTACGGCGGGCCTGGACAGCGAGGATGGAATTGCCTGGAACCAGGGATTTGCTGTGACCGGCAAGGACGACGACTGGCGATGGACGGAAGAGTGGCTGCCGCACTCGGCGTGGTATCTCTACGCAATCAGCTTGCCGCACTCATCGTTGAGAAGTCCTGATCGTTTAGAAATCCTGAGCATCCCGCGAGCCGCATGTTGAACTGGCCCGTGCTCTGCAAGCGCCGGCAGCAAGAGCGGCGGGGGCGCCGGCTAAGGGTCACCCCTGCCGCGTCCGGGGGAGGGGACGGGTTGTTCCGTCTACCTGAATCGTGCGAGAAATCGGGTGCGAAATGGTTCACGGGAAGGGACGTTCTTTCACTATCCCATCAACGGTGCGCGTAAGCGTCCTATTTTGTGAAGATTGACTCACCCTGAGGCGGACGGTATACTGCCGCGCATCCGGCCTCGGTTTTTGGGAATCCATGGAGGGGTTGTTGCGAGACCATGCTGCCACCCCGGTTACGGAGTTGCTCGTCCGATGGCGATCGGGCGACGGCGATGCTCTGCAGTCGCTGATCCCGCTCGTCTACGACGAGATGCGCCGCCTTGCGCACAGCTATCTTCGGCGGGAGCGTCCGGACCACACGCTGGAGAGCACGGCCTTGGTGCATGAGGCGTACATGCGCCTTACCGCCAATGCACCGCCGAACTGGCAGGACCGGACGCACTTTTTCGGCATTGCCGCCAACTTGATGCGGCAGATCCTGGTGGAACATGCGCGCAGCCGGAATGCGGCCAAGCGCGGCGGATCGGTTCTGAAACTGGCGATCGACTGCGTGCAGGAGCCGTCGGAGCGGATCGACCTGGACATTGTGGCGCTCGACGATGCACTCAAGGGCTTGGCCCAAATTGACCCTCAACAAAGCAGGGTAGTGGAACTGAGGTACTTTGGCGGTCTTTCCATCGAAGAGACGGCGGAGGTGCTTGGGGTTTCCGCGTCCACGGTCAAACGGGACTGGAGCACCGCAAGGATATACCTTTTCCGCGAACTTGACCGGACAAGCGGGCGATGACTCCCGAGCGCTGGCAACAGATCCGCGCGGTCTATGAGCAGGCGGAGCTGTTCAGCGGAGCGGAGCGCGCGGAGTACCTCGACCGCGAATGCGGCGCCGATGCGGAGCTACGGCAGGAGGTGGATTCGCTGCTGGAGGCCGCGGCGCGAGCGGGCGGCGAATTCATGGATACGCCGGCGGCGGATCTGCTTCCGCGCGCGGCGGCGGATGAGGCGCCCAGGCCAAGGACCGGCCAGCGCATCGGCGCTTACCAGATCACCGCCGAGATTGGCCGCGGGGGCATGGGCGAGGTCTACCGCGCGGTCCGCATCGATGGGCAATTCGATCAGGAAGTCGCCATCAAGCTGGTTCGCGTGGGCATAGGCTCGTCGTTCGTGGTGCAGCGCTTTCTGCAGGAGCGGCAGATCCTGGCGTCGCTGAACCATCCGCAGATCGCCCGGCTTCTCGATGGCGGTTCGACCGACGACGGAGTTCCTTACCTGGTGATGGAACTCATCGAAGGGGAACGGGTCGACGTCTATTGCGAAAACAGAAAGCTTTCGGTCACAGACCGGCTGCAGTTGTTTCTCGAGATCTGCGCGGCGGTGCAGTACGCGCATCAGCGGCTCATCGTGCATCGCGACATCAAGCCCACGAACATCCTGGTGACGCAGGACGGAGTTCCAAAGCTGCTGGACTTCGGCATCGCAAAGATGCTCGATCCGGCTTTGCAGGAGGAGACGACGCTGGCAAGCCCAATGACGCCGGAATACGCCAGCCCGGAGCAGATTCGCGGAGAACCGATCACGACCGCGACCGACGTGTATTCGCTGGGTGTCGTGTTGTATCAATTGCTGACCGGCCGCTCTCCCTACGGCGCCGGATCTCGCACGCGGCTGGAGTTGTCGCGCGCCATCACGGATACGCATCCGCAGCGGCCGAGCACGATTGTGATGTCGCCTCGGCCAGGCGACGACAAAGCTGCAGCGCCGTCGGGGCGGCCGGGAACGATGACCAGTTTGCGCGAACCGACTCCGGTCAAATTGCGGCGCCGCCTGGCTGGAGACATCGACAACATTCTGCTGAAGGCGCTGCGCAAGGAGCCGGAACTCCGCTATGGCTCCGTTCAGCAGTTTGCGGACGATGTGTCGTTGCACCTGAAGGGACTTCCGGTGAGCGCGGCGAAGGGATCGTGGACCTACTTCGCACGCAAGTTTGTTGCGCGGCATCGCGCGGCCTTAGCGGCGACGGCTGCGGTGATGCTCACGCTGGCCGCGGGAATTGTCGCTACGGAACGGCAAGCGCGCATCGCGCAGATGGAGAGGGCGCGGGCGCAGAAGCGGTTCGACGACGTGCGCCGGTTTTCCGATTCGCTGATCTTCGATATTCATGACGCTCTCGAGGCCGTTCCGGGAACGACCTCGGCGCGCAATCTTCTTCTGGACCGAGCGGTTCAGTATCTGGACAGCGTGGCGAAAGACGCGGATGGCGACTCGGAGTTGCAGCGGGAACTGGCGAAAGGCTACCAACGGCTGGCGAGGGTGCAGGGCGATGCGACGGTGTCGAACACCGGGCAAGTCAGCGCATCGGAAGCCAGCGTCCGCAAGGCGATCGCTTTGTTCGAGGCGGTTGCCAGCGCGAATCCAAGGAACACAGAGGATCAGATCAACCTTGCGGTTGCGCATCGCCGCAAAGGCCTGGATGACATCTACTATCCCGACGGACGTCCGGAGATCGAAAGGGCGATGGCCATTACCGGTGAATTGATGCGGCAGGCGAGCCCGAACACGAAAGTTCAAATGGAGCGAGCGGTCGAACTCCAGGGGCTGGGAATGGCGCAGGACATCGCGGGGGAACGGACACAGTCGGTGGAGTCGTTTACCAAGGCACTGGAGCTGGTGAAACAGGTTGCACAGCAGGATCCAGCGTTTCGCGGCATCCGCGAAAGCACCGCGAAGTTCCAGGTGTTGCTTGGCAATGAGCTGGCATACACCGGCGCGCTGGACAAGGCGCGAGAGCAGACCCTGGCCGGAGTGGCGGGCTACCAGGCGATTGTCGACAAGGGCGCGAAGCCGGACACGGTGCGCGATCTTGCGGTATCGCAGCTTCGCTTAGCAAAGATTGCGCTGATGGAGAACGATGTTTCTGCCGCGAGCCGGTACT
>Ga0335069_10002412_pt1 | contig 28809 bp, 23 predicted proteins | sample Lox_Sample_11_FD_206714 | JGI IMG/M metagenome (GOLD analysis project Ga0335069, IMG submission 206714) | Soil microbial communities from Loxahatchee National Wildlife Refuge, Florida, United States - Lox_Sample_1.1 | ecosystem: Environmental > Terrestrial > Soil > Wetlands | place: USA...
TTGGGAAGCGTATCGAAGTTGCTTCTGATCCGCCCGCGCTTGACCAACGGAAGCACCTTTCTCTTGAGGCGCTGCTGCTTCACGCAACCCGGCACGAAACCAATTCGCTCGGCGAAGCGCGAGATCTGGTCGCGGTCCGTGATGAGCACCGAACACGCGCGCGTTCCAATCGCCGTCGTCTTCTCACGGATAAATCCAAATATTCCGAATCTCAGCAGCAGGTGGTGAACGTCTTCGACCAGGCGTCGCGATTTTGAATAGTATTCAAGGAACGCGGCACGCTCTTGGCAGTAGAGGCCTCCGTCCCCGGCGAACAGCGCCTGCAGAAAACGCCGTACGGTCGACTTGGGGGCTTTGAATACGGCCTCCGGCACAAATTTTCCGGCCGCCCCGACGTAAAGTCCGTGCTTCCTGAGCCACGCCGACGCGCGATTCGGCTCCGGAACGCCGCCACGCCCCGCATGGTTCACAATGCGATACCCCAGGTGACCATTGTGAGTCACCGTCCCCAGCCCGCCTGCGGCGACGCTGGCCTTGAGTAGAGATACGAGTACCGGGTCGGACGACGTAAAGACCGGGCTGTGGCCGGGCGTCCGGCACTGCCCCTCCGCGATCATCAAGCCGAGCAGACTCGCCTCCCAGTCCGGCAGCGCGGTCTTGCCGAATACCGGGATCTCGCGGGCCATGGCAATTCGATCACCTACCTTCAGCTCGCTGAGCGCGGTCCACTGATGAAGCTGCCGGAATGGATGATTGGCCGTCGCCCGGATCCGCTGTCCGGACCGGGTGCGCAGCTCGTACACAGGCTTCACGCCTTGCGGAACGAATGCCGACACGCGCGCAGGTGTCAGCTGCCAGCCGTCCATGGCAAGGGTCTTCCGGCCAAATCGCATTTCCGTGATCGGCAGGTACTCGCCCGTCTCCGCATCGACGACTCGAGTGTCGCCCGTAAGGCACTTTCCGACGCAGACGGTCAAGACGTTGCGCGGAATTCGGAAGTATTCAACCGTTCGCGCGAGCGCAAAGGAGTTCGGCGGAATGATGCAGACGTCGGCGGTGACGTCGACGAAGCTGTTCGTGTCGAACGCCTTCGGATCGACGATCGTCGAGTTGATGTTCGTGAAGATCTTGAACTCGTTCGCACAGCGAACGTCGTAGCCGTAGCTCGACGTGCCGTACGAGACGATCTTGCGACCCTCGACGGACCTGACCTGCCCCGCCTCGAACGGCTCGATCATTCCGGTCGCCGCCATCCGACGGATCCAGTGGTCTGACTTGATGCTCATGAAGTCCCCCGCGACACCGACCCGCTCAATTCTCTACACGCGGCCCAGCCACTGCCAGCCGCAAAACGGCTCGCTTGAGCCCGATTTGACGTCCTAATCGTCGCTGACCGACAGCGTCGGAAAGGCGCCGGTGGCGGTTCCCGAGGCGAGGCGCCCGGCCGCGCGACGCGCGATCTCGAGGTATGCCTGCGCCAGTCGGCCCTCGGGCTCGGCGACCACCGTCGGCCGCCCACCGTCAGCCTGCTCCCGGATCCGGATGTCGAGCGGGAGGCTCCCGAGCAGCGGGATGCCGTACTCGGCCGCCATCCGCTCGCCGCCGCCCGCCCCGAAGATATGCTCCTCGTGGCCGCACTTGGAGCACACGTGGGTCGCCATGTTCTCGATGATCCCGAGCACCGGCACCGACACCTTGCGGAACATCATCAGGCCCTTGCGCGCGTCGGCAAGCGCGATGTCCTGGGGCGTCGTGACGATGATCGCGCCGCTGACCGGCACGCGCTGCGCGAGCGTCAGCTGCGTGTCGCCCGTTCCGGGCGGCATGTCGACGATCAGGTAGTCGAGCTCGCTCCAGCGGGTCTCACCGAGGAGCTGCACCAGGGCCTGGGTCACCATCGGCCCGCGCCAGACCATCGGCTGCGCCGGGTCGATCAGGAAGCCGATCGACATGACCTCCACGCCATAGGCGCGCAGGGGGTCGATCTGCTTCCCGTCCGGGGTGTTCGGCCGCTCGCCGGCGAGGCCCATCATCAGCGGCTGGCTGGGGCCGTAGATGTCGGCGTCGAGGAGCCCCACCCGGGCGCCCTGCGCGCTGAGCGCAAGTGCGAGGTTCGCCGCGGTCGTCGACTTGCCGACGCCGCCCTTGCCCGAGGCGATCGCCAGCACGTTGCGGATCGTTGGCAGGGGCTTAAGGTTCCCCTGCACGGCCTGCGCCAGGATCTGGGACTTCAGCCTCAGGCGGACGCCGCCGCCCCAGCCGGCCGCGGCCAGCTCGCGCGCCAGCTGCGCGGTCAGCGCAGCCTCGTAGCCGCCCGAGGGAAACCCGAGTGTGATGTCGATCACAGCGTCCGGGCCGACAATTTCCGTACCGGTCACGGCGGCCCCCAGCGGCTGCGCCAGATAGGGGTCGACGACGGCGGCGGCGCGCGCGCGAAGCTCGTTGGCGTTCATGCGGGAGGGGGTCTTCCTAGGGGCCGGACATTCTAACGGACCGGCCGACGGCGGGGGCGGCTCGCGAGCCCCCTATGGCATAATTCTGGCGTGAAGTTTCTAGCGTCTCTGCGCGGTGAAAAGCTGCTCGCCGATATCAAGGCGGGTGGCGAACCATCCAACCCCGCGCGCCGCAAGGCGATCGAGAAACTGGTCGCGCTCGGCAAGGACGCCGTCCCGATGATCGTCGACGCGCTCGGCTCTGCCGACAAGGGGGCCACGATGGCCTTCGTCGAGGTGCTGTCGACGCTCGCGAACGATCCCAAGAACGTCCCGGTGATTCTCGAGGGGCTCGCCGAGTCGAACCCCCGGACCACCGCCGCGATCGCCTGGGCGCTGTCGAGCGCCAAGACGATTCCGCCGGGCCTGCTGCTCGACGCGCTCAAGAACCCGGACCTTGCGGGCCCGGCGCTGATCGACGTGATCAACGCCCACAAGACGCGGATTCCCCTGCGGGACCTGCTGTCGGCGGCCTATGCGCACGAGTCCGGAGACAAGGCGGCGCTCTTCAAGATCATCGGCGACGTGGCCGACGAGGCCTCGATTCCTGACCTGCTGGCGCGGCTCGACGGCAAGGACTTCATTGTCCGCATCAACCTGATGGACATCCTCGCGCGCTTCGGCACGCCCGAGGTGCAGCAGGCGCTCGTCGCGCAGCTCAAGGACCCCAGCAAGCTCGTCCGACAGGCCGCGCTCGCGGCGCTGCTCAAGACCCCGAGCCTGCCGGACGTCAAGCCGGTCGCGCCGCTGCTCGCCGACTCCGACATGGAAGTGACGAACCGGGCGATCGAGCTGATGATCAAGGCGCACCATCCGCAGACCGTGCGCTACCTGATCCCGATCCTGAAGGACGAATCGGAATACGCCCGCCGCGCGGCAGTCGAGGTGCTGAACGAGGTCGGCGACGCGGGCTCCATCAAGATCCTGCTCGAGGCGATCAAGGACAGCGACTGGTGGGTGCGCAGCCGCGCGGCGGATGCGCTCGGCAAGATCGGCGGTCCGCGGGTCGTCGACGCCGTGCTGCTACTGGTGCGCGACCCGGACGAGGACATCCGCCGCACCGCGATCGAGATCCTGAACCTGACCAAGGACGAGCGCGCGGTCGACTACCTGCTGCAGGCGACGCGCGACACCGACTGGTGGGTCAGCGAGCGCGCCGTCGACGCGCTCGCGGAGATCGGCAGCGAGCGCGCCGTGCCACGGCTGATCGAGATGCTGAAGGGGCCGGCGCGCTCGGTGCCGTCGGCGATCCGCGCACTCAGCAAGCTCGGCGACGCCAGCATCATCGAGGCGCTGGTGCCGCAGCTGGCGCGCCCCGAGAAGGAGATCCGCGTCGAGACGATGCACGCGCTCGCGACGCTGACCGACGAGCGCAACGCCGACACGATCCGCACCAAGATCCGCTCGATCGGCGAGGTCTCGACCGACCAGACGGTCGTCGTGGCCGCGAACCGCGCCCTCGAGAACCTCGACGCGCGCTTCTCCACGGCCGAGGTCGCGGCGCAGAAACGCGCCGAGCACGTCGCCGCCGCGCCGGCCCGCACGATGCTGATCGAAAACGCCGACCTGCACGAGCTCGTGAAGCAGAACGAGGCCGCCGCGCAGCGCCTCGACATCACGACGCTCAAGGCCGGCGACATCCTCGACGGCCGCTACAAGTACATCGAGAAGATCGGCAAGGGCGCCTTCGGCACGGTGCTGCTGATGGAGGACACCGTCGTCGACGAGCGGCTGATCCTCAAGTTCCTGAACCCGGCGGTGTCGCAGGACGAGGAGATGATGCAGCGCTTCGTGCACGAGTTGCGCTACTCGCGCAAGATCACGCACCGCAACGTCATCCGCATCTACGACTTCCTGTTCATTCGCGGCAACTACGCGATCTCGATGGAGTACTTCCCGAGCCACACGCTGGGCGCGGAGATCGTCAACGAGAAGCCGCTGGCAGTTCCGCGCGCCGTCAAGTACGGCATCGACATCGCGACCGGCATGAGCGTCGCGCACGAAATCGGCATCGTGCACCGCGACCTGAAGCCCGCCAACGTGCTGATCAACGACCAGGGCCTGCTGAAGATCGTCGATTTCGGCGTCGCCGCGGCCCAGCGCGAGGGCGACGTGCAGCTGACCAAGACCGGCTACGTGATCGGCTCGCCGAAGTACATGGCGCCGGAACAGATCCTCGGCAAGCAGGTCGATCCGCGCGCCGACGTCTACTCGACCGGCGTGATCCTCTACGAGATGCTGACCGGCGTGCCGCCCTACAGCCGCGGCGACCACATGGCGGTGATGTACCAGCACGTGCAGGGCAAGGCGCGACCGCCGCTCGAGGTGAACAGCCAGCTGCCGCCGGCGCTGTCGGACCTGGTCACCAAGGCGATGGCCGTCGACAAGACCAAGCGCTTCCAGAGCATGGACGAGCTGCGCGTCGCGCTCGAGAAGTTCGCCTAGGCACGGGCGCCGCATGCCGCGCATAGACGCCTTCCTCAAGCTCGGCACCGCGCAAGGCTGCTCCGACGTGCACCTCGCGGTCGGCGTGCCGCCGATGCTCAGGATGAACGGCGAGCTGATGCCGATCCGCTTCCGCAACCTCGGCGATTCCGAGCTCGAGGCCTACGTCGCGGAGATCCTGACCAAGAACCAGGGTGAGTCGTTCAAGGGCGGGCACGACCTCGACTTCTCGTACGTGGCCGAGGACGGCGGCCGTTTCCGGGTCAACGTCTTCCGCAAGGAGACCGGCGTCGGCGCCGTGTTTCGCGCGATCCCGTCGGCGGTGCCGACGCTCGAGAGCCTGAACCTGCCGCCGATGGTCGGCAAGCTGCTCGACTACCACCAGGGCATGATCCTGGTGACCGGCTCGACCGGCACCGGCAAGTCGACGACGCTGGCCGCGATGATCAACGAGCTCAACCGGACGCGGCGCCTCAACATCATCAGCCTCGAGGACCCGATCGAGTTCGTGCACAAGAGCCAGGAGGCGCAGATCATCCAGCGCGAGTACGGAACGCACGTGCCGAGCTTCGCGGAAGGCGTGCGGGCCGCGATGCGCGAGGACCCGGACGTGATCCTGGTCGGCGAAATGCGCGACGCCGAGACCATCCGCATGGCGATGACCGCCGCCGAGACCGGGCACCTCGTGCTCGGCACGCTGCACACGACGAGCGCGGTCAAGACCATCGACCGCATCATCGACGCGCTGCCCATCGAGGAGCGCGAGCAGACCAAGAGCTTCCTGTCGCAAAGCCTGCTGGCGGTCATCACCCAGGTGCTCGTCAAGCGCGCCGACAGCCGCTCACGCCGCGCGGTCTGCGAGGTCATGGTGATGAACCGCGCGATCGGCAAGCTGATCCAGACCGACCAGACGCACCAGATCCCGGCGCAGCTGCAGACCGGCAAGGACGCGGGCATGCAGCTGCTCGACCAGTCGCTGCTCGCGGGCGTCCTCGCCAAGGAGCTCGACCCCGACGACGCCTACGTCTACGCGAGCGACAAGAAGGTGCTGCAGCGCTACGTGACCGACACCAGCATGCTGCCCAAGATCGACGCGCCGGGCGCCTGAGCCATGGCGCGCATCGACGAATACCTGAGCGAAGTCCTCGGCCGCAAGGGCTCGGACCTGCACTTCATCGCCGGCGACCCGCCGCGGCTGCGCGTGTACGGCGACCTGCAGCCGCTGCGTCCGGAGCCGCTGCGCGCCGACTTCGTCAAGGAAACGCTTTACGAGATCATGCCGCAGAAGGCGATCGCCCGCTTCGAGGAGAAGGAGGGCGCCGACTTCGCCTACGCGGTGCCGGGCCTGGCGCGCTTTCGCGTCAACGTGATGCGCCAGCTGAACGGCATGGGCGCGGTGTGCCGGGTGATCCCGTCGGCGGCGCTGACGCTCGAGCAGCTGAACATGCCGGATGCAGTGCGCACGCTGTGCCGCCAGAACAGCGGGCTCATCCTGGTCACCGGCAAGACCGGTTCCGGCAAGTCGACGACGCTCGCCGCGATGATCGACGACATCAACACGCGCCTCAATGGCCACATCCTGACGATCGAGGACCCGATCGAGTTCGTGCACCAGCGCAAGAGCTGCCTGATCAGCCAGCGCGAGGTGGGCGTGCACTCGCCGTCGTTCGCCGACGCGGTGCACTCGGCCCTGCGCGAGGACCCGGACGTCGTGCTGGTCGGCGAAATGCGCGATCTCGAGACCATCAGCGTCGCCGTGTCGGCGGCCGAGATGGGCATCCTCGTGATGGGCACGCTGCACACCAACGGGGCGGCGCCGACGGTCGACCGCATCGTCAACGCCTTTCCGGCCGACAAGCAGTCGCACGTACGCACGATGCTCTCGACGAGCCTGCGCGGCGTGATCTCGCAGCAGCTGCTGCCGCGCGCCGGCCAGGCGGGACGCGTCGCCGCCCTCGAGATCCTGGTCAACACGCCGGCGGTCTCGAACCTGGTGCGCCAGGGCAAGATCGACCAGCTCGAGAACACGATGCAGAGCGGCGCGAGCTTCGGCATGCGCACGATGGACATGGCGATCCAGCAACTGCTCGACAACCGCGTGATCACCGGGCGCGAGGCCTACCGCAAGGCGATCAACAAGCAGCGCTTCGAGCAGTTCAAAAGCGACGCCTGAGCGGGGCCGGCGGGCCGCTGGCATAATGCTCGGCCATTCCCGGCCCGCCCCACGCTCATGCGCCGCATCCTCGTCACCCACGCCCTGCCCTACGCCAACGGTCCGCTGCACCTCGGGCACCTGCTCGAGGCCGTGCTGACCGACGTCTGGTGCCGCTACCTGCGGCTCGCCGGCCACGAATGCGTGCTGGTCTGCGCCGACGACACGCACGGCACGCCGATGATGCTGAAGGCCCAGGCGGAGGGCATCACGCCCGAGGAGCTGATCGCCGGCGTCGCCGCCGAGCACCGCGCGACCTACGCGGGCTTCCTGGTGCAGCACGATCTCTTCCACTCGACGCACAGCGCCGAGAACCGCGAGATGACCGACAAGGTGTTCCGCGCGCTCGACGCCGGCGGCTACATCGCGCGCCGCACGATCCGCCAGGCCTACGACGCCGAGGCGCAGATGTTCCTGCCGGACCGCTACGTGAAGGGCACGTGCCCGCGTTGCGGCGCCAAGGACCAGTACGGCGACAGCTGCGAAGTCTGCGGCGCGACCTACACGCCGGCCGAGCTGATCGACCCGGTGTCGGTCGTCAGCGGAACGCGGCCGGTCGAGCGCGAGTCGGAGCACCTGTTCTTCCGGCTCGCGGCCTTCGAGCCGATGCTGCGCGAGTGGACGCGCTCTGGCGCGATCGACGCGAGCGTCGCCAACAAGCTCGACGAATGGTTCGATGCGGGCCTTCGCGACTGGGACATCTCGCGCGACGCGCCGTACTTCGGCTTCGAGATCCCGGGCCACCCCGGCAAGTACTTCTACGTCTGGCTCGACGCGCCGATCGGCTACATGGGCGCGAGCCTCGCGCTCGCGCGCCGCGACGGGCGCGACTTCGACGCCTGGTGGGGCCCCGGGAGCACGGCCGAGCTGCACCACTTCATCGGCAAGGACATCCTCTACTTCCACACGCTGTTCTGGCCGGCGATGCTGACGGGCGCCGGATTCCGCCGCCCGACCGCGGTGCACACGCACGGCTTCCTGACGGTCAACGGCCAGAAGATGTCGAAGTCGCGCGGCACGTTCATCACCGGCGGGCGCTACCTCGAGCGCCTGCCCGCCGAGCCGCTGCGCTACTACTTCGCGGCCAAGCTCAGCCCGGGCGTCGAGGACATGGACCTGTCCTTCGACGACTTCGTCAACCGCTTCAACGCCGACGTGGTCGGCAAGCTCGTCAACATCGCGAGCCGCTGTGCGGGCTTCGTCGCGCGCGGCGGCGGCCGCCTCGCGCGCCAGCTGCCGGAGCCGGCGCTGTACGCCGAATTTGCTGATGCGCGCGCGCGCATCGGCGAGCTCTACGACCGCTGCGACTTCCAAGCCGCGATCCGCGAGATCGCCGCGCTCGCCGACCGCGCCAACCAGTACATCGACGCGCACAAGCCGTGGATCCTTGCCAAGGACCCGGCGCGCGCGGCCGAGGTGCTCGCGGTCTGCACGCAGGGCATCAACCTGTTCCGCGTGCTGATGACCTACCTCAAGCCCGTGCTGCCGGCAATGGCGGACCGGGCAGGCGCCTTCCTTGGCCGCCCGATTCGGCGCTGGGACGAGATCGCGACGCCGCTGCTCGATGCGCCGCTCGCCGCCTACGAGCCGCTCGCGACCCGACTCGATCCGAAGGTCGTTGCGACGCTGATCGAGGCCGAAGCGCCGCCGGCAACCGCGCCGCCGGCGCCGACGCCCGCAGCGATAGCCGCGCCGGCCGCTCCACCCGCCGAGATCAGCGTCGAGGATTTCGCGCGCATCGACCTTCGGGTCGCGCGCGTCGTCGCGGCCGAGCTCGTCGAGGGCGCCGACAAGCTGCTGAAACTCGCGCTCGACGTTGGCGGCGAGCCGCGCACCGTGTTTGCCGGCATCCGTGGCGCCTACGAGCCCGAGAAGCTCGTCGGCCGCCACGTCGTCATCGTTGCCAATCTCAAGCCCCGCAAGATGCGCTTCGGCGTCTCGCAGGGCATGGTGCTGGCGGCGAGCGGCGACGGCCCGGGCGTGTTCCTGGTCGCGCCGGACACCGGCGCGGCCAGCGGGATGCGCGTCAAGTAGCGTCGTGGCTGCGACGCTCGCCGATCGTCTCGATGCGCTCTTGCCGCAGACGCAGTGCACCCGCTGCGGCTTCGCCGGGTGCCGGCCGTACGCTGAGGCGCTGGCTCGCGGCGAGGTCACTGCCGACCACTGCCCACCCGGCGGCGCAGCGACCGCCGCAGCGCTCGCGGCGCTGCTCGGCCGCGAGCCGCGGCCGGTCGACCCGGCCTTCGGCGCCGAGGGCCCGCCGCGGGTCGCCGTCATCGACGAGGCCGTGTGCATCGGCTGTGCGAAGTGCCTGCCGGCGTGCCCGGTCGACGCGATCGTCGGCGCCCAGAAGCTGCTGCACACCGTGATCGCCGCCGAGTGCTCCGGCTGCGAGCTGTGCCTGCCGCCCTGCCCGGTCGACTGCATCACGATGGCGGCCGTGGCCGACGCGCCGTTGACCCTTGCCGCGATCCGCGCCGACGCCGTGCGCTACCGCGCGCGCTACGCGGCGCACCAGGCCCGTGATGCGGCGCGCGCCGCGCAGCGCGGCGCGCGCCTCGCCGGCCTCGGCCCCGGCGGCGCGGCGCGATGAGCCCGGAGCGGCGCCGGCGCTTCTTCGCCGCGCTCGCGGCCGCGGATCCCGAACCGCGCACCGAGCTCGCCTACGCGAGCCCGTACGAACTGCTGGTCGCGGTGATCCTCTCGGCGCAGGCGACCGACAAGAGCGTCAACCTCGCGACCGCCGGCCTCTACCGGGTCGCACGCACGCCGGCGGCGATCGTTGCGCTCGGCATCGAGGGGCTGAAGCACCACATCCGCACGATCGGGCTCTTCAACACCAAAGCGAAGAGCATCGTCGAGATGTCGCGGCTGCTGCTCGAGCGCCACGGCGGCGAGGTGCCGCGCGATCGCGCGGCGCTCGAGGCGCTGCCGGGCGTCGGGCGCAAGACCGCCAACGTCGTCCTCAACTGCGTGTTCGGCGAGCCGACGATCGCCGTCGACACGCACATCTTCCGCGTCGCGAACCGCACCGGACTCGCGCCGGGCCGAAACGTCGAGGAGGTCGAGGAACGGCTGCTGAAGGCCGTGCCGCCGGAGTACCGGCTGAACGCGCACCACTGGCTGATCCTGCTGGGGCGCTACACCTGCAAGGCGCGCCGCCCCGAGTGCTGGCGCTGCCCGGTCCGCGCCGACTGCGCCTACCGTCCGAAGAGCGCCGCGCCCGGGCTCAGCGCGAAGGGGCGATCGAAACGCTCTTGACGGGCTTCACGCCGATGTCGTGCAGCGCCCGCCGCAGGTTGCGGACGGCGTCCGCGTAGCGCCCACCCTGGCAGTCGGCCTCGCCTTGGTCGCGGCTGTGGCGGGCGCTTGCGGCGCGCGTGGCCTCGCGATGCGCGGGCCAGGCGACGTCGAACTGCTTCAAGAGATTCTGGCAGTCGCTCATGGTCGCGGCCGGCGGACGCGCCGGCGCGTTGGTCCCCGAGGCGAGCGCGAGCGAGTTGGCGAGCACGGCGAGGAACCCGACGCATGCGGGGAGCGCCCGCGCGGTCGCGCGGCGCCAATGGGACTGGTTCTCGCTCCGGTCTCGTAGCGTCACCGTCAGAGACTAGCCCGAGCGGCGCCTCGAGCGCCTTACGCCCGCGTTAAAAGTCCTTAAGGTTACGGGCCTCGCCGGGGGCGAAGTTGCCGTATCCTTGCCCTTCAGGGACCGCCATGAAAATTCTGCTCGTCGAGGACGATCGCCGCGCCAGCGAGTACCTGGCCAAGGGACTGCGTGAACTGGGTCACGTGGTGGAGCAGGCCTTCGACGGCGAGGCGGGTCTCAAGGCGGCCGAGACCGGCAGTTACGACGTGCTGGTGCTGGACAGGATGCTGCCACGCCTCGACGGCCTCGAGATCGTCAAGCGGCTGCGCGGCGCGAGCAACAGCGTGCCGATCCTGATCCTGAGCGCACTCGACGAGGTCGACGAGCGCATCCAGGGACTGCGCGCCGGCGGCGACGACTACCTCGCCAAGCCCTACCACCTCGAGGAGCTCGCGGCACGGCTCGACGCGCTCGCGCGGCGCCAGGGCGAGGCGGGCTTCGTCGGCAAGGTCAAGATCGCCGACCTCGAGCTCGATGCGCGCGCGCGTCGTGTGACGCGCGCCGGCCGCAAGATCGAGCTCACGGCCCGCGAGTTCCAGCTGCTCGAGTTCCTGATGCGCCACGCCGGCCAGGTGGTGACACGCACGATGATCCTCGAGGGCGTGTGGGACTACCACTTCGATCCGAAGACCAACGTCATCGACGTGCACATCAGCCGGCTGCGGCAGGCCATCGACAAGGGCTTCGAGCGCCAGCTGCTGCACACGGTGCGCGGCGCCGGATACACGCTCAGCGAAGATCCCTGATCCGCCCCGGTCGTGGCCCTCGTCAGCTTCGCGCGCTCCTCGATCGCCCGGCTGGCCGTGCTGCACGGCGTGCTGCTGGCGGCCTCGATGGTGGCGGTGCTCGGTGGCGCCTATTTCGTCACGGCGCGGCTGATCGCCGCCGAGGGCGACCAGCTGATCGCGCTCGAGGCGCAGGGGCTCGCCGCGGACTTTCGCGAGCGCGACCTCGACGCGTTCGTCACCGCGGTCGTCGACCGCGCCGAGGATCCGTGGGTGCGCGGCGGTGTCTACGAGCTGCGCGGCCCGCGCGGCGACTTTCTCGCGGGCAACGTCGTCGTACTGCCGGACCTCAGCGTGCAGCCCGGAGGCTGGGCCGAGTTCGACGTCGCGGTCACGCGCGGCGACGCGAACGCCAGCCGCCGGATCCGCGCCAAGGTCGTCGAGCTCGGCGGCGGATTCCGGCTGCTGGTCGGCCACGACATCCAGGACCGGCGCACGTTTCGCGATGTGATGCTGCGCAGCCTCGCGTGGGCGGTGCTGGTGACGCTGCTGTTCGGCGCGCTCGGCGGCTGGTGGCTTGGGCGGCGCATCTCGCACGCGGCGCAGGCGATCAGCGCGAGCGCCGGACGCATCGCCGCCGGCAACCTCGGCGAGCGCCTGCCGGTCAGCGGCAGCGGCGACGAGATCGACGCGCTCGTCACGCGCTTCAACGAGCTGCTCGGACGCGTCGAGTCGCTGACGACGACGATGCGCGCGGTGCTCGACAGCACGGCCCACGACCTGCGCGGCCACCTGAACCGGATCCGCGGCGCCGCGCAGGACGCGCGCAAGGCCGCGACCAGCGCCGGCGAGACCGCCGCCACCGAGACCGTGCTCGCCGAGATCGACCGGCTGAGCGAGACGCTGCAGGGGCTGCTCAGGATCGCGCTCGCCGAGTCGGGCACCGCGCCGCTCGAGGACGTCGACCTGAGCGCGGTCGCCGCCGATCTCGCCGAGTTCTATCAGCCGGTGGCCGAGCCGGGCCAGCTCTCGGTCGCGCTCGAGGCGGGGCTGACGGTGCGCGGGCACCGGCAGCTGCTCGCCCAGGCGCTCTCGAACCTGCTCGACAACGCCCTCAAGTATGGCCGCGGCTCCGCGATCGCCCTCAGCCTGCGCCGCCGCGACGGCCGCGCGCGCCTTGAAGTCAGCGACGGCGGGCCGGGCATCCCGGCGGAACACCGCGAGCTCGCGACGCAGCGTTTCCGGCGCCTGCCCGGCAGCTCCGGGCTCCCGGGCTCGGGACTCGGCCTGTCGCTGGTCGCGGCGGTCGCGCGCTTGCACCACGCCGAGCTCGAGCTCGCCGATGCGGGCCCGGGCCTCAAGGTGGTGCTCGAGATCCCGCTGCTCGCCGCGGCGAGCGCCTAGCGACGCGGCTAGGCCTTCTTCGGCACGTAGAGGTCGGTCAGCGTGCCCTCGAACGCCTCGGCCGCGAACGCGACGGTCTCCGAGAGGGTCGGGTGCGGGTGGATCGTGAGACCGATGTCGTGGGCGTCGGCACCCATCTCGATCGCGAGCCCGACCTCCGAGATCAGATCGCCGGCGTTGGTGCCGACGATGCCGGCGCCGAGCACGCGGTGGGTCTCGGGGTCGAACAGCAGCTTCGTGAACCCTTCCTCGCGGCCGAGCGCCAGCGAGCGACCGGACGCGATCCACGGAAAGGCGCCTTTGCCGACCTTGATGCCGCGCGCCTGCGCCTCGCTCTCGGTCAGGCCGACCCACGCGATCTCAGGATCGGTGTAGGCGACCGACGGGATCACGCGCGCGTCGAAGGCGCGCTTGAGCCCCGCCGCGACCTCGGCCGCGACCTTGCCCTCGTGGCTCGCCTTGTGCGCCAGCATCGGCGCGCCGGCGATGTCGCCGATCGCGTAGATGTGCGGCACGTTGGTGCGCAGCTGCCGGTCGACGGGCACGAAGCCGCGCTCATCGACGCGGACGCCGGCCTTGTCCGCCGCGATGCTGCGGCCGTTCGGTCGCCGACCGATCGATACCAGCACGCGGTCGTAGCGCTGCGGGGCCGGCGCCCCCTCGCCCTCGAAACTGACGGTGAGCGCATCCGGCGACGCCTCGATCCGCGTGACCTTGGTCGAGGTGTAGATGCCCTCGTAGTGCGCGCGCAGCCGTTTCTCGAGCGGCCGCACGAGGTCGCGATCGCAGCCGGGCATCAGTCCCGGCAGCACCTCGACCACGGTGATCTTGGTGCCGAGCGCACCGTACACGCAGGCCATCTCGAGGCCGATGATGCCGCCGCCGATCACCAGCATTCGCGCCGGCCGCGCGCCGAGCTCGAGCGCGCCGGTCGAGTCGAGGATGCGCGGGTCGTCGGGCGCGCCCGGCAGGCGCAGGGCTTCCGAGCCGGCGGCGATGATGCACTGGTCGAAGCCCACGATGCGCGTGCCACCCTCGCCGCTGACGGCGAGCCGGTGCGGCGAGACGAATACAGCCTCGCCGCGCACGACCTCGACCTTGCGCTGCTTGGCGAGCGAGTTCAGGCCCGCCGTCAGTCGGCTGACGATCCGGTGCTTCCACGCCCGCAGGCGCTCGAGCTCGATCTGCGGCGCGCCGTACACGATGCCGGCGCTCGCCATCGCCGCCGTGTCCTCGATGACCTTGGCCGCATGCAGCAGCGCCTTCGACGGGATGCACCCGACGTTCAGGCACACGCCGCCGAGCGTCGGCCAGCGCTCGACGAGGCCGACCTTCAGCCCGAGGTCCGCGGCGCGGAACGCCGCCGTGTAACCGCCGGGCCCGGCGCCGAGCACCACGAGCGGGAAGTGCACGTCGGCTTGCGGTTCCTGACCCGACGGCGCGGCCATCGCCTCCGCGTCGGGCGGGCGCTGCATGCGCACCGTGTCGCCCGTGCGCGACGCCGGTTCCGGCGCGCCCGGAGGCACGGCAGCGGTCTCGGGCGCGGCGGCAGGCGCAGCGGCTTCGGCACCCGGCGCCACCAGCGCGAGCACCGTGCCCTCGGCGACCCGGTCGCCGACCTTGACGCGCAGGTCGCGTATGACCCCGGCGAACGGCGCCGGGACGTCCATCGTCGCCTTGTCGCTCTCGAGCGTGACGAGCGCGTCGTTCTCGGCGATCGACTGGCCGACCGTGACCAGGACCGCGATAACCGGGACGTCCTTGAAGTCGCCGAGCGCGGGTACGCGAACCTCGCGCGGCGCGCCGGAGTCCTCGCTCATTTGACGACCGCCTCGAGCAGACCCCGTGCCTCGGCGAGCGCCGCGGCGAGCGCGGTCGTGAAGCGCGCCGCTTCGGCGCCGTCGATGACGCGGTGGTCGTACGACAGCGACAGCGGCAGCATCAGCCGCGGCACGAACTGGCCGTCGACGTAGACCGGCTTCATGCTCGAGCGCGACACGCCGAGGATCGCGACCTCGGGCGCGTTGATGATCGGCGTGAACGCGGTGCCGCCGATGCCGCCGAGGCTCGACACCGTGAAGCACCCGCCCTGCATGTCGGCGGCACTGAGCTTGCCGGTGCGCGCCTTGTCGGAGAGCACGCCGAGCTCGCGCGCGATCTCGTAGACGTCCTTGCGATTCGCATCGCGCAGCACCGGCACGACAAGGCCGTTCGGCGTGTCGGCCGCGAAGCCGAGGTGCAGGTATTTCTTGTAGACGAGGTTCTCGCCGCGCGCGTCGAGCGAGGCGTTGAAGCGCGGGAACTGCTGCAGCACCTTGACGCAGGCGCGCAGTATGAACGCGAGCGGAGTCAGCTTGATGCCGGCGTCGAGCGCCTTCTGCTTGAGCTGCCCGCGCACCTCCTCGAGCACGGTGATGTCGGCCTCGTCGAACTGCGTGACGTGCGGCAGGTTCACCCAGCTCGCGTGCAGCCGCGGGCCGGAGATGCGCTGAATGCGCGACAGCGGCTGTACGTCAACCGGCCCGAATTTCGCAAAGTCGACTTCCGGAACGCGCGGCAGCGCCGCGCCCTCGCCGCCGGCCGCGGGCGTCGCGAGTGCGCGCTTGACCCAGGCCTTGACGTCTTCGTGGCTGATGCGGCCCTTCGGCCCGCTCCCGGTCACGCGCGTGAGGTCGACGCCGAGTTCGCGCGCGAGCAGCCGCACCGAGGGGCTCGCGTGGGTGCGAGAAAAGCCGATCTCCTCGATGGCACCTTTCGCCGACGCCGCGCGCGCCGCGGTGGGCGGCGGGGCGGTCGCAGGCACCGGCATCGGCGCGGGCGCCGAGTGCGGCGGCGGTGGTGGCGGCGGCGGCGGCGGTGGCGCTGCGCTCGGCGCCAGGGCCGGCTGGCGCACGGTCGGCTCGGATTCGGGCGCGGAAGCCTCGACGTCGACGACCGGCGAGCCGGCCGAGACCTTGTCGCCCTTCTTGATCAGCACCGCGGTGACGCGCCCGGCCACGGTCGAGGGCACGTCCATCGTCGCCTTCTCGGTCTCGAGCGTCGCGAGCGGCGTGTCGACCGCGATCACGTCGCCGACGCGCACCAGCACGTCGACGACGTCGACGCCCTTGAAGTCGCCGAGATCGGGCACCAGGACGCGGGTCGCTGCAGCCATGGCGTCAGGCGTTCAACGGATTCGGCGTCGACGCGTCGATGCCGAACTTCTGCATCGCGGCACTGACGGTCGCGACGTCGATCTTGCCGTCGTCGGCCAGGGCCTTCAGCGCCGCGACCGTGATGTGGTAGCGGTCGACCTCGAAGTGCCGTCGCAGCGCCGCGCGTCCGTCCGAGCGACCGAAGCCGTCGGTCCCGAGCACGACGTAGCGGCCGGGCACCCACTCGCGGATCTGGTCCGGGACGAGCTTGACGTAGTCGGTGGCGGCGATGAACGGGCCCGGCCGGTCGCCGAGGCACTCGCGCACGTACGGCAGGCGCGGCTTGTCGGTCGGCTGGACGCGGTTGTGACGCTCGACGTCGAGCGCCTCGCGGCGCAGCTCCGAGAAGCTCGTGACGCTGAACACGTCGGCCGGCACGCCGAAATCCTCTTCGAGGATCTGGGCGGCCTCCTGGCACTCGCGCAGGATCGTGCCGGAGCCGAGCAGCGAGGCCCGCACCTTGCCACGCCCGCCGATGTGCAGCAGGTACATGCCCTTGACGATGCCCGCCTCGACCCCGGTCGGCATCGCCGGCTGCTTGTAGTTCTCGTTCATCACCGTCAGGTAGTAGTAGACGCTCTCCTGCTCGACGTACATGCGCCGCAGCCCGTCGTGGATGATCACCGCGAGCTCGTATGCGTAGCACGGGTCGTAGGCGATGCAGTTCGGGATCGCACTCATCACGAGCTGCGAGTGGCCGTCCTGGTGCTGCAGCCCCTCGCCCGCGAGCGTCGTGCGACCGGCGGTCGCTCCGAGCAGGAAGCCGCGCGCACGCATGTCGCCGGCGGCCCACATGAAGTCGCCGACGCGCTGGAAGCCGAACATCGAGTAGTAGATGTAGAAGGGCACCATGTAGGTACCGGAGTTCGCGTAGCAGGTCGCCGCGGCGATCCACGAGCACATCGCGCCCGCCTCGTTGATGCCCTCCTCGAGGATCTGGCCCTTCTTGTCCTCGCGGTACGACAGCAGCTGGTCGGCGTCCTGCGGCGTGTACAGCTGTCCGACCGACGAGTAGATGCCGATCTGCCGGAACAGTCCCTCCATGCCGAAGGTCCGCGCCTCGTCGGGCACGATCGGCACGACGTGACGGCCGATGTTCTTGTCCTTGAGGAGGATTCCGAGCAGGCGCACGAAAGCCATCGTCGAGGAGATCTCGCGATCGCCGGTGCTCTCGAACAGCGGCTGGAACGCCTCGAGCGGCGGCACGACGAGCGGCGGCGCGCTCACGCGACGCGCCGGCAGGAAGCCGCCGAGCTCCGCGCGGCGCTCGCGCAGGTAGCGCAGCTCCTCACTGTCCTCGGCCGGGCGCTTGAACGGCAGCTTCGCGATCTCGTCGTCCGAGACCGGGATGTTGAAGCGGTCGCGAAACGCCTTCAGGGCGTCGTCGTCGAGCTTCTTCTGCTGGTGCGCGGGATTCTGGCCCTCCCCCGCCTTGCCGAGGCCGAATCCCTTGACGGTCTTGGCGAGGATCACGGTCGGCTGGCCGCGCGTCGCGGAGGCCGCGGCGTAGGCATTCCACACCTTGACGAAATCGTGGCCGCCGCGGTTGAGGCGCCAGATCTCCTCGTCCGACATGTTGGCGACCATCTCGCGCAACTCGTCGTACTTGCCGAAGAAGTGCTCGCGGGTGTACGCGCCGCCCTTGGCCTTGAAGTTCTGGTACTCGCCGTCGACGCACTCGTCCATCAGCCGCCTGAGCGTGCCCTTGTGGTCGCGCGCCAAGAGCGGATCCCAGCGCGAGCCCCACAGCACCTTGATGACGTTCAAGCCGGCGCCGAGGAACGCGGCCTCGAGCTCCTGGATCACCTTGCCGTTGCCGCGCACCGGGCCGTCCAGGCGCTGCAGGTTGCAGTTGATGACGAACACCAGGTTGTCGAGCTTCTCGCGCACCGGCATCGTGATCGCGCCCATCGACTCGGGCTCGTCCATCTCGCCGTCGCCGAGGAAGCACCAGACGCGCCGGTCGGAGGGCTTCACGATGCCGCGGTGCTCGAGGTAGCGCTGAAAGCGCGCCTGGAAGATCGCCATCATCGGCCCGAGGCCCATCGACACGGTCGGGAACTGCCAGAAATCCGGCATCAGCCACGGATGCGGGTAGGACGACAGGCCGTGTCCGGTCGTCTCGCGCCGGAAGTTGCGCAGCTGCTCCTCGCTGAGCCGGCCCTCGAGGTACGCGCGCGCGTAGATGCCGGGGCTCGAGTGGCCCTGGATGAAGACCAGGTCGCCCGGGTGCTGCTCGCTCGCCGCGCGCCAGAAATGGTTGAAGCCGACCTCGTACAGCGTTGCCGAGGAGGCGTACGTCGCGAGGTGACCACCGTACTCGGAGTTCTGGCGATTGGCGGCGACCACCATCGCGAGCGCGTTCCAGCGGATGTAGGCCTCGAGCCGCCGCTCAACCGCACGATTGCCCGGGTAGTTCCGCTCCTGGGCGGGGCCGATCGTGTTGACGTAGGCGGTGTTCGGCTTGAACGGCAGGTGCGAGCCGGCGCGCCGCGCGTGGTCGATCAGTCGCTCGAGCAGAAAATGCGCGCGTTCAGGCCCGTGCACCTTCAGCACCGCGTCGATCGACTCGAGCCACTCCTGCGTCTCGAGCGGATCAACGTCCTCGACTCGCGGGGTTTCGGCCATGCGTCTGACAGTCCACAGCTGATGCGGCCCGCCCCGGGGCGCGACTCCGATATCATCTGGCTTTGAGTTGGGTGGGTCAAGGTAAGCTCCGCACGTGAAACTGTTGCCGCCGACCGATGCGCTCGCGCTGAGCCGCGTTGCGGGACCGCCCACGGCGGCCTGGTTCGCACGCCTTGACGCGCTGCTCGTGATGGTCGACGCGGATCAGGCCGCGGAACTCGCGCAGCTGCCCTTCGGCGCCGCCCTCGAGCGCGAGCGCGCGCGCCTCGCGCCCCGCGCCGGGCAGTGCTACCTGCTGACGCTGCCGACGCGGCGCGGGCTGCGCGTCGTCGTCGGAATCCGCGCGGCGCGCGCCGATGCATTTCAGTCGCTGACGCTCGCCGCACGCATGGTGCGCGAGATCGCCGCGGTGCGCCCCGCGACGATCGGGATCGCCGCGCTCGCCGAGGAGGCGGCGGCGCCGGCGGCGCGCGAGGCGCTCCTCGCGGCGCTGCTGGTCGCGACGCAGGGTCGCCCCGCGGAGAAGCGGCGCGCACCGCCGCGCTGGCGGCCGCGCATCGCGGTCTGCGGCCGCGCGGACCTGCGCACCACGGCCGCGGTCGAGTCGGCCGCGCACCTCACGCGCTGGCTGACCCAGCTGCCGCCCAACGTGCTCGTCCCGGGCACCTACCGCCGCGCGCTCGCGGCGCTCGCGCGCCGCCACCGCTGGCGCATGCAGGTCTACGATGAGCGCGCGCTGCGGCGCCAGGGCGCCGGCGCGTTCCTGGCGGTCGCCCACGGCAGTGCGCGGCGCGATGCGGCGCTGGTGCGCCTCGAGTACCGGCCGCGGCGCGCCGGGCGCGGCCGGTCGGCGGCACCGATCGCGCTGGTCGGCAAGGGGCTGTGCTTCGACACCGGCGGCCTCAACTTGAAGGCGCCGAAGTCGATGCTCGACATGCACGGCGACATGGCCGGCAGCGCCGTTGCGGTCGGCCTACTCGCGGCGCTGAGCGCGCTCGACTATCCCGATCCGGTCGACGCCTGGCTCGCGCTCGCCGAGAACCGCATCGGCCCCGCGAGCTACACGCAGCAGGACGTCGTCACCGCGGCCAACGGCACGACGATCCAGGTCATGCACACCGACGCCGAGGGCCGGATGGTGCTTGCGGACACGCTGGCGCTCGTCTCCCGCACCCGCCCGGCGTGCATCATCGACTTCGCGACGCTGACCGGCGCGTGCGTGGTGGCCCTGACCGAGCGCCTGTCCGGCGTGTTCACGAACGAGGAGCGTCTGCGCGACATCGTCGAGGGCGCGGGTCGGCGCGCCGGCGAGCGCGTCTGGAACCTGCCGATGCCGGCCGACTTCGACGAGGACCTCGACAGCCCGGTGGCCGACGTCGTGCAGTGCCTGCTCGACGGCAAGGGTGACCACATCTACGCGACGCGCTTCCTGTCGCGGTTCGTCGCCGCCGGCATTCCCTGGCTGCACGTCGACCTCTCGGCCGCCGAGCGCACCGGCGGTCTCGCGCACGTGCCGACGCCGACGACCGGGTTCGGCGTGCGCTTCGGGACCGCACTGCTCGCGGACCCGGCGTTCAAGCGGGCGCTCGGCCGCCGCCGCACACGCCGATGAAACTGACGCTGCGCCGTCCCGACGACTGGCACCTGCACCTGCGCGACGGCGCGGCGCTCGGCGCGGTCGTCGCGCACACCGCGGCGCGCTTCGCGCGCGCGATCGTGATGCCGAACCTCAAGCCGCCGGTGACGACCACCGAGCTCGCGCGCGCCTACCGGGAGCGGATCCTCGCCGCACTGCCCGCCGGGGCGCGCTTCGAGCCGCTGATGACCCTGTACCTGACCGACCGCACGAGCCCCGCGGAGGTCGCGCGGGCCAAGGCGAGCGGCATCGTGCGCGCGGTCAAGTACTACCCGGCCGGCGCGACCACGCACTCCGAAGCGGGTGTCACCGCGATCGAGCGCATCGACGCCGCGCTGGCGGCGCTCGAGGAGCACGACCTGCCGCTGCTCGTACACGGCGAGGTCACGGACCCGGCGGTCGACGTTTTCGACCGCGAGCAGGTGTTCATCGACCGCGTGCTGGCGGGCGTCGTGCGGCGCTTTCCGCGCCTGCGCGTCGTGCTCGAGCACGTGACGACGCGCGAGGGGGTGGCGTTCGTGCGCGCCGCGGGCCGGCGGGTCGCGGCGACGATCACGCCGCAGCACCTGCTGCTCAACCGCAATGCGCTCTTCGAGGGCGGTATCCGCCCGCACCACTACTGCCTGCCGGTGCTCAAGCGCGAGCCGCACCGCGCGGCGCTGGTCGACGCCGCGACCAGCGGCGAGCCGCAGTTCTTCCTCGGCACCGACAGCGCGCCGCACGCGCGCCTGACCAAGGAGACGGCCTGCGGCTGCGCCGGCGTCTACTCGGCGCACGCGGCGATCGAGCTCTACGCGGAGGCCTTCGAGCGCGCCGGACGCCTCGACCGCCTCGAGGGGTTCGCGAGCGGCTTCGGCGCCGACTTCTACGGCCTGCCGCGCAACACCGAGTTGATCACCCTGACACAGGCCGCGTGGGACGTTCCGGCGAGCTATCCGTTCGGCGACGACGTGCTGGTGCCGTTCCGCGCCGGCGAGGCGCTGCGTTGGCGTCTCGACGCGCCGCCGGGCGGCTGAGGCGGCGATGTCGGTCCCCTACCTGATGAAGGACCGTTTCCGGGGCTTCCTGCCGGTGGTCGTGGACTGCGAGACCGGCGGCTTCATCGCCGCGACCGACGCGCTGCTCGAGATCGCGGCGGTCACGCTCAAGCTCGACCCGGACGGAATCCTCAGGCGCGAGGAGACCTGGCGCTACCACGTGCAGCCGTTTCCGGGCGGACGTCTCGACCCCGCCTCGCTCGCGGTCAACGGCATCGATCCGCACCACCCGCTGCGGCCGGCGCTCCCGGAGCGCGATGCGCTCGGGCGGCTCTTCAAGGAGGTGCGCGCGGCGATCAAGGACGCCGATTGCACGCGCGCGATTCTGGTCGGCCACAACGCGGCGTTCGATCTCGCGTTCCTGAACGCCGCGGTCGCGCGCGCCGGCATCAAGCGCAATCCGTTCCATCCGTTCAGCTGCTTCGACACCGCGACGCTGGCGGGCGTCGCGTTCGGCCAGACGGTGCTGTCGCGCGCGGTCATCGCCTCGGGACTCAGCTGGGAGCGCGATTCAGCGCACTCGGCGCGCTACGACGCGGAGCGCACCGCGGACCTCTTCTGCGACGTCTGCAACCAGTTCCGGCCGATCTTCGCCGCGGCCCGCACGCGGCTCGCCTCGCTGAGCGTGCTCGACGACGAGCCGCGCAATCCGATGGTCGAGCCCGCCCCGCTCGAGCCCGACGAGACCTGAGCCGCTCAGGCCGCCGCGACCGCGCCCGCTTCCTGCAGCACCGGCTTCAGCTCGCCGCTGCGATACATGTTGAGCACGATGTCGCAGCCGCCGAGCAGCTCGCCGCGCACGTAGAGCTGCGGATACGTCGGCCAGTTTGAGTAGGCCTTCAGCGCCTCGCGCAGCTCCGGGTCCTCAAAGATGTTGACCGCGTGGAACTCGGCATGGCAGGCGTTCAGCGCCGCGACGGCCTGCGCCGAGAAGCCGCACTGCGGGAAGTCGGGCGTGCCTTTCATGAACAGCACGACCGGGGACTGACTCAGGTGCGCCTTGATGCGCGCCGTAACTTCGGACTCACTCATCGGTGCAAACCTCGCGACAGATGACCATTCGATCAGGTGCGCCCGGCGGCGCGGCGCTCGTGCGCGACGCCGCGCCGCGCCTCGCAGGCGCGCAGCACCGCCCACTGGTCCGCGGCATCGAGCCGGACCCAGGCCGCGATCTCGGCGAGCGTGCGGTAACAGCCCAGGCACCAGCCTTCGGGGCCGATGCTGCAGACGTTGATGCACGGTGAATTGGGCGCGGCGGCGGACATGAGGGCTTGGGAGTCGCGCTCGGCGGGCGCGGGCCGGTTGAAATCGACTGCGGCAAACACCTATTCTACCTGAGCGGCCCCGCGCCGTCGCACCCGCGTGCGCGGCCGGTCCGTGAAGACACAGGGGGACCTCGGCGATGAATCCACTTAATTCTGTCAAGGGCGCGATCACGACCGGCTTCGTGCTTGCGATCATCATCAGCGTCTGCTTGAGCCTGGCGTTCGGCAACGGCATCGACATCCAGCACTTCCGCGTCGACCGCTGGCTGCACATCCTGTCCGGGGTGATGTGGATCGGCCTCCTCTGGTACTTCAACGTCGTGCAGACGCCGGGCCTCGCCGCCGCGGCGGCCGACAAGGGTGGCCCGGGCGGCGCCGGCATCTCGAAGTACATTGCGCCGCGGGCGCTGTGGTGGTTCCGCTGGGGCGCCGTCGCGACCTGGCTGACCGGCGCCTACTTCCTGCTGTTCGGCTACGGCGCGGCCGCGACGATCCACAAGGCGTTCATGCTGCAGGAGGGCTTTCGCACGATCGGCGTCGGCGCGTGGCTCGGCACGATCATGCTGCTCAACGTCTGGGTCTTCATCTGGCCGAACCAGAAGAAGATCCTCGGCATCGTGCCGGCGACCGACGAGGAGAAGGCCGCGGCACGCAAGGTCGCCGGGCTCGCCTCGCGCATCAACTTCGTGCTGTCGATCCCGATGCTGATGTGCATGGGCGGCCAGAGCCACGGGCTGCCGTTCTGACGCTTGGCGGGCGCCGGTGCGGCCTGCGCCGTCCCGACGCCCGCCCCTCGCCGGCGAGCCGCCGGCCGCGGCCGGACGGGTTTCTTTTTCGGACGCCGCGTGCAAGGCTCGCGCGATGGAGCTGCGCCCGCCGCCGGACCTCGAGCAGACCGTCGCCGCCGCGCTCGCCGAGGACGTCGGCAGCGGCGACCTGACCGCCCAGCTGGTACCCGCGTCGGCGCGCGGCCGCGCGCGCGTGATCACGCGCGAGCCCGGCGTGCTGTGCGGCGCGCCGTGGGTCAACGCCGTGTTCGCGGCGCTCGATCGCGCGGTCGAGCTGCGCTGGCACGCGCACGATGGCGACGACGTGAAGGCCGACCAGCTGCTGTTCGAGGCCAGCGGCCCGGCGAGGGCCCTCCTGACCGGCGAGCGCACGGCGCTCAACTTCCTGCAGACGCTGTCGGGCACCGCGTCCGCGGCGCGGCGTTACGCCGACGCGATCGCCGGCAGCGGCTGCCGGATCCTCGACACGCGCAAGACGCTGCCGGGGCTGCGCCTCGCGCAGAAGTACGCGGTCCGCTGCGGCGGCGGGCGCAACCACCGCCTCGGACTCTACGACGGCATCCTGATCAAGGAAAACCACATCGCCGCGGCGGGCTCGATCGCCGCCGCGGTGGCCGCCGCGCGCCGGCTCGCGCCGTCGGTGCCGGTCGAGGTCGAGGTCGAGTCGCTCGCAGAGCTCGAGGAGGCCTTCGCCGCCGACGCCGATCTCGCGCTCCTCGACGAGTTCAGCCTCGAGGACCTCAGGACGGCGGTGGCGCGCAACCGGGCGCGCGCGCGCCCGCTCGGCCTCGAGGCCTCGGGCGGCATCGACTTCGACACGATTGGCGCGATCGCCGCGACCGGCGTCGATTACATCTCGGTGGGATCGATCACCAAGCACGTGCGGGCGCTCGACCTCTCGATGCGCCTCGAGCTGCTTGGTTAGGCGCGCGCTCTAGGTCGGCTCGCCGCTGACGCTGCGCTCGATCGGGCCGCGCTGGATCTTCTGCGGCCGGGCGACGCCGTAGCCCTGCGCGTAGTCGACGCCGAGGTTCCTCAGCATCGTGATGATGTCCTCGTTCTCGGCGAACTCCGCGATCGTGCGCTTGTTGGTCAGGTGACCGATCTCGTTGATCGAGCGGACCATCTCACGGTCGATCGGGTCGTGCAGGATCTCCTTGACGAAGCTGCCGTCGATCTTCAGGAAGTCGACCGGGAAGTGCTTCAGGTAGCCGAACGACGAGAGCCCGGTGCCGAAGTCGTCGAGCGCGAACTTGCAGCCGAGTTCCTTGAGCGCCTGGATGAAGCGATTGGCCTGCGAGAAGCTCGCAATCGCCGCGGTCTCGGTGATCTCGAAGCAGATGCGCCGCGCATCGAGCCCGGTCCGGTGGAACTGCTCGATGACGAACGGCAGGAACTTGTCATCGCCGAGGCTCTGGCCCGACAGGTTGATCGAGCACATCGCGAGCTTGTCGCGCTCGTCGGCCTCGGACACCAGCCAGCGCAGCGTGTTCTCGACGACCCAGCGGTCGATCGAGGGCGTCAGGCCGTAGCGCTCGGCGGCGGCGATGAAGTTGTCGGGCGTGATGACCTTACCCTGCTCATCGCGCATCCGAAGCAGGATCTCGTAGTGCAGGCCCACCTCGTCGGCCTGCAGCGGCCGGATCGACTGCCGGTAGAGGTCGAAGCGTCCTTCCTCGAGCGCCGTGTTGATGCGCGCTGCCCACTGCATCTCGCGGCGGCGGCGCATCAGGTCGATGTCGTTCTCCTCGAAGCAGTGCACGCGGTTGCGGCCCTGCTCCTTCGCCGCCTGGCAGGCGCTGTCGGCGGCCGACAGCACCGAGGCGACGTCCTCGTTCTCGGGCGCGATCGGCACGACGCCGATGCTGACGCCGAGCCGGAACGTGCGCTCCTCCCACTGGAAGCGGCAGTTGCGCACCGCCTCGCGCAGCCCCTCGGCCGTGCGCAGCGCCTCGTCGAGCGAGCAGGCCTCGAGCAGCACGCCGAACTCGTCGCCGCCGAGGCGCGACAGCGTGTCGCGCCAGCGGACCTTGGACTTCAGCAGCTGGCCGACCTGGCCGAGCAGCGCGTCGCCCGCGCTGTGGCCGCAGGTGTCGTTGACGATCTTGAACTGGTCGAGGTCGAGGTAGCAGAGCGCGTAGGAGGTCTCGCGCGCCTTGGCGCTCCTCAGCGCGCGCTCGAGGCGGTTCTCGAACTCACGGCGGTTCACGAGTCCGGTCAGCACGTCGTGGCTCGCGTGGTAGCTGAGTCGGCGGTTGAGCTCGCGCGACTCGCTGACGTCGTGGAACACGAGCACGCCGCCGGTCACCGTGCCGGTGCCGTCGCGGATCGGCGAGGCCGTGCTCTCGATGTAGATCTCGTTGCCGTCGCGGCGGATGAACAGCATCGGCCGCACCGACTTCACCGGCCGCAGCCGGCGGATCGCCGAGGCGAGCGGGTTCTCGAGCGGCTCGCAGGTCTCCTCGTGGAAGGCGCGGAAGATGTCGTCGAGGTTGCGGCCCATCGCGTCCTCGACGCGCCAGCCCGTCAATTCCTCGGCGACCGGGTTCAGGTACTCGACGCGCGAGTGCTCGTCGGTCGTGATCACGCCGTCGCCGATCGACTGCAGCGTGATCTGGGCGCGCTCCTTCTCGCGGAACAACGCCTCCTCGTACAGCTTGCGCTCGGTGACGTCGAGCTCGACGCCCACCAGCCGCTTCAGGCTCCCGCTGTCGACGTGCGCCTTGGCGCGCGAGACGACCCAGCGCCACTCGCCGTCGCGGTGACGCATCCGGTGCATGCTCTCAAAGAGCGGCGAACGCCCGGCGACGTGCTCGCGGATCATCTGCGAGACCCGCGGCAGGTCGTCCGGGTGCACGAGCTTGTTCCAGTCGGGCGCCCGGTTGAGCTCGTCCTCGGCGTAGCCGAGCATCGCCTTCCAGCGCGGCGAGAACCAGGTGCGGTTGCTCGCGGCGTCGTAGTCCCACAGGCCCTCGTTGGTGCACGGCAGCGAGAGCTCGTTGCGCTGCTTGAGGTCGTCGAGCTCGCGCTCGAGCGCGACGCGGTCGAGGCCGCCGGCGAGGCTGTTGCCGACGAGCTTCAGCAGCAGGTGGAAGTTGACGTCCCAGCCGGCGCACGGCGCGCCGGTCGCGAGCCCGAGGAAGCCGTAGCGCAGCCCGCGGACCGCGAGCCCGACGAGGAGGATCGCGCGCATGCCGAGCTCGCCGAATCGCTGAGCCTCTGCGGCGTGCTCGCGCCGCGCGGTCAGCGTGTCACGGATCTCGAGGATGCGGGTGTGGGTGAGGCGCTCGCGCAGGAACGGCAGGGTCTCGAGGCTCTCGCCGCGCAGCACCTCGGGCGAGCACGCGACGAACAGGCCCTTGGAGGCCTCGACGCTCAGGATCGAGGTGGCGCTCGCGTCGTAGGTCGCGAGGAACACCGCGTCGGTGCCGGTCGCCTCGCGCAGCAACTCAAGGTTGCGCCGCAGGACCGCCTCGGCGGTCTTCGGCTCGAGAGTCTGGAAGTCGACCGCGATCTTGGTGCAGGTGACGTCGAGGCCGAACGGCGGACGGCTCGCCACCGACGCCCAGCGCTGGGGCGCCAGAATGTCCGAGGCGGTAAAGTCCCGTTCTTCCTGGCCTTTCACGATCGGCATCGCCGCGGCCCACCCCCTTCGGATCTGTGCCGAGTCTCGCAGCCGTCCCCCGGGTGGACGTGGACCTGTGGCACAGTTCTCGAATCGCCTCGCCGTGCGGAGTTGCGAGGCATTCTGGCACGTTTTTCGAGGATTGCAAGCTAACCATAAGAGTCAATTGAAGTTTTGCCCTTCGTTGCGCCGCATCGGCCCGCCCCCTACAGTGCCCCGATGGCGACCCACGACCACCCCTCCCACGGCGCAGGGCACGACCCCGCGCACGCCGGCGCAAGGGGTCACGACCACGGCCACCACGACGATCACGCCGACCATCGCCACGGTCACGACCACGACCACGATCACGTCCACGGCGCGACCTCGGAACTTGGAATCGCGTTCTGGCTGATCGGCGGCTTCATGATCGTCGAGGCGCTCGGCGGCTGGTACTCGGGGTCGCTCGCGCTGCTCGCCGACGCCGGCCACATGTTCGTCGACACGCTCGCGCTCGCCCTCGCCTACTGGGCGCAGCGGCTCGCGAGCCGCCCGGCGTCCGAGGCGCGCACGTTCGGCCACAGCCGGATGCAGGTGCTGGCGGCCTTCGTGAACTCGCTGCTGCTGCTGGCAATCGTCATCGCGATCGTGGTCGAGGCGATGCAGCGCCTGATGGCGCCGCACGCGATCAATGCGCCGGTCGCCCTCGGCGTCGCGCTCGCAGGCGTCGCGGTCAACCTCGTCGCCGCGTGGCTGCTGCACGGGGACGAGCACAACCTCAACGTCCGCGCCGCCTACCTGCACGTGCTCAGCGACCTCGCCGGCTCGGGCGCGGCGGTGCTGGCCGCCGGCATCGTGATCACGACCGGCTGGCTGCCGGCCGACCCGTGGCTATCGCTGGTCGTGACGGCGCTGATCGCGCGCGGCGCCTGGCAGCTCTTGCGACAGACGGCACACGTGCTGCAGGAAGGCGCGCCTCAGGGCTTCGACGGGGCGGCACTCGCCAACCGCCTGGTCGCCACGGTGCCGACCGTGCTCGACGTGCACCACGTGCACGCCTGGTCGCTGACGCCGCGCGAGACGCTGCTGACGCTGCACGCGCGCCTGGCGCCCGGCGCCGAGGCAGGGCCCGCGCTCGCGGCGCTGAAGCGCGTGCTGATCGAGGAGTACGCGATCTCGCACTCGACGATCCAGCTCGAGGCGAGCGACTGCGCGGACGATGACCCGCGCTGCCACGGCACGGCGAGTCAGTCGGACGCGAGCGCCTCGCGCGCGGCCCGATAGGCCGCGTACAGCGCCTCCGTCATCTCCGTCTGCCAGCGCGCCAGCGCCGCGGCATCGAGCCCCTTCGGCACGTAGCGCGGCGCACCGATCGCGACCGCGACGCGCGCGAACGGCAGCGGCAGCACGAAGCGGTCCCAGGTCCGGAAGCGGAACACCCGGTTGGCGTGGAACGCGAGCGGCAGCATCGGCCGGCCGGAGATCTGCGCAAGCAGGATCGCTCCCGGCTTGAACTGGCAGCGCGGCCCGTACGGCCCGTCGGGCGTGATCGCCGGCGACACGCCCTGCTGCAGCGCCGCGTAGTAGTCGCGCAGCGCCCGCGCGCCGGTGTTGCTCGATGAGCCGCGCACGACGTGCGCGCCCGCGCGCAACGCCAGCATCGCCGGCAGCTCGCCATCGACCGAGGGGCTGATCAGGAAGCCGAGCGCCAGTCCGCAGCGACGCTGCTTGAG
>Ga0335069_10002413_pt1 | contig 28803 bp, 32 predicted proteins | sample Lox_Sample_11_FD_206714 | JGI IMG/M metagenome (GOLD analysis project Ga0335069, IMG submission 206714) | Soil microbial communities from Loxahatchee National Wildlife Refuge, Florida, United States - Lox_Sample_1.1 | ecosystem: Environmental > Terrestrial > Soil > Wetlands | place: USA...
TTAATATCAAATGCACAACAATGATGCATTAACCAGGCCACTTGTTCATAATTTCCTAGCGGGAATCTGACATGACCTTTTTTTATTTGCTCAAACATCTCTGCTATCCAAAAATCTCTTTCAAAATTAATAACTTTTGGAAAAATTTCAGAATTATATTTTACTTTATTATTTATTTTTCCCGAGGCCTGCGATGAAAGAAACTTATCTCCATATTGAGTTTGCATAACTTCACTAAAATCGTTAGTAAAACCAATATCCATTACGGCCAAATTAACAGAATATCTTCTCATCAATTCTTCTAAATAGGTTTTCTTACTTTCTAAATCGTTTCTTTTGAATTTCATTGCATATTCAATTTTAAGACGATAAGGGCTTGATACAGACACTACTACCGCAGTACTATAGCTTTGTCCTTGAAATTTAGATTTTCCACTATCAACTAATTGCTCTAAATCCTGTTTTGCGCCTATATCTACTCCCAAAAAAACCAAAGTATCATCTGATTTTGCTATTGAGGAAGAGAATTTTCTTTCAGGATCTCCTCCCTTCTCTCTAATTTCTTCAGGAGTTAAAATAGAAGCCTCTCCCTGAAAGAATTCTCCTAATACTTCGTTTTGATATGTTCTTTCTGTATTTGCTGGATGAATTCCTGGTTTTTGAGCTTCCATTTGCTCTCTTGTAAAACCAGGCATATATAACTGATTAATATGAAACCCTATTAAAGAACAATCTGCAACATCTCTTGTGGCAACCCATTTCCCTCTATCTGCTGCCTTATGCTTATCTTGTTCATGTCCACAATGAGTACATCTAACAATATATTCATAAATCCAAATGTTCTCCCAATCATTATTTCCTGGAGTATACAGTGGGAAGTGCTTTTCACATTTTTCACAACCAAGATAATAATATTGCTGCGAGGATTTCTCCCATATCTTCCAGAATTCCGATCCTTTTTGTTTTGGCGTACCGAAATATACCTGAACTCCCTGATTACCATATGGAGACTTATTTAATATTTTTAAAGAATTTCCTACGCCATCTAATCCCATGTCCTGAATTTCATCAAATAATAAAATATCAGCAGTTTTTCCTCTTAATCTATTACCATCAAGGCCAACAGATTCAATCCATAAATGATTTCCTCCAACGAATTGTTTAAATTGCAAAGAATCATTGGCTGAAGCAGACTGATCCAATAAACTTTGCATATATGTTTTTGCCTTCCCGGTTTTTTTATCAGGCTCTTCAATTACCAATGAATCTTGTATCATTGGATTTAATTTTGATTTAGAATATGCAAAGGCCAAATCAAGCTGAGGAAACGCATGGACAACTCTAATTGGGGGTTTGCCGTTAACACCAAAATGTCCGGAACCCATAAAAAACATTTCAAGAACGGCGGCCATAGTGGTTCCTCCAACCTGTCTTGATTTTAAAATTACAACTCCCTTGCTATCTTTTTCTAATGCCTTAATTCCAATATATCTATAAATATCAACAAATGGCTTATATCCATTGTTCGTTAATCTAAAAGGTTTTCCTTCTAGTTTAAGATACTTTTCGGCAAATGCAACAGGATCTATATTTAATAAAGAATTTTTAATCCTTTCAAATACTGGATCTTTATTACTTTCTTTCGCCATATATTAAATATATCAATAAATATTATTGTTTAACTACCGGCTCTAATATCGCAAGTGGGTCTTTTCCAACCTCATCGCCGGTATCTGTTAAATCAGATTTTCCAAGATTATGATTAATGTCTTGATTAATACCTTTTTGTGTTTTGACCAAAACTATCTTATCATTAATATATTTTTTTACATCGTCTCCGACATCATGCGGATTTTCTAACTTATCTTTTATTGATTTTATTTTTAAAACCTCATCTATTATTGCCTGTATTGATATTCCAGGACGGCTTTCTGTAAAATTATCTATAAATATTTTTAATTCTGGAACTTTTTTAAATATTTCTGGTTCTGAATGACCTGGTACATATCCGGTCTTACCAGCTTTCTTTTCTTGCAGATATTTACTTAATCCTGTTCTATGCTGAAGATCTTTAACTGCATCTTCCACTGTAGAATATTTTGATTTTGTATTACCTAATATTTCATTTATTTGATCATAAATAGAATTTTTAGGAGTTGTTGAATTTTTTTCTAAATTTTTAAAAAAATCATCTGCCCATTCAGGATCTTTTTGATTTGGTCCAGAAAAGGAAGTATCTCTTGAAATTACTGGATTATTTCTGTAGTATTTTTTACTCATAGATCACCCAGGATAATTTCTATTAAGACTTCCGCCCTCTCTATTGGTCGTGTCTTCATCTGGACCATAAATAAAGTCTCTACGAATTGGCATATTCATATCAAATAAAAGTTGAATAAGCTCTGTTTGTTGATTTAGATCTAGCTTGTGTTTTTTGACCATTTCTTTATATAACTCTTCTAAATCTTGGCCGCCAGATATGGTGCCATTCACAATTGCTCTTGCTATACTTGATATTAGAAGCGGAACTACAATTACAGTTCCAGAAACAAATGGAGCTTTTTGAGCCTCTTTTACAATCTCTTCGTTATTTGATAAATCGGCTTTCTTTTTTCTATTATATTTTTTATCTCTAACCTGAGTTAATCTATCTTCAAGCCTATCTATGCCATCATAAATTTGATCCATGGCATCAGAGACCTTATTAGAATCAATCTCCCCTCTATAGTCTCTTTGCATGGCCTTGGATATTTCTGAAAGAACTCGCTTTAAATACGAGATAGCGCGCTCTAATCCCGGAACATCTTTTCCAGAGTGTTGCGGAACTCTATCAAGAACATCTTTTAGCCAAAACAAAAATTTACTTAAATCAGGAATATCAAAATGGTCTTTTAGTTCAATAACTTCTTCCTTACTTTTATCACTATCTTTATCCTTGCTTTTCTTTTCTTCTTTATCTGGGCCCTCTTCCACTTCTATCACATCTTCTGGGGCGCCTGGAAGAGATGGTAATTTAAATACTATTTCAAATGGCTCTTCTGAAACGACCTGTGGTTCACAAACCTCAAGCTCTTTTTTTTCAGCGGGAGCCTCTTCATATACAACTACATTACCTGCCTCATCATTATCTTCTGATGAAGGCATTTCAATTTCTATATTTTCCATTTGTAATTGTGCACTTTTGTATAGGGACATAATATTAACCTTTATGTATAAAACTCAATTATATGTCAAATTAATGCTATCATCCGGCTTTGATCTTCTTTAAAATACTAAAAGCACTGGCATATTCACTTAACCCATAATATAAGTTTCTATTATAAAACGGATCTCCTGGTCCACTCATTGGCGGAACCGTATAAAGACCACTAAAACCAATTCCGTTCATTATTTGAGAGTAATATTCAGACCCTTCAAATAATGGATTTTTTTGACCCGCAGATGAATCTCCAAACGAACATTCTACTGATTTATGACTTTTATTAAATAAATGATTGGCATATTTACATTGAGACGGTGAAACAGATGATAAAATCTTCATGTTATTTGATCTTATCTTTTCTTCTTCATTTTTGGCTTCTTCTGATGCGGAATCATCTATTTTAGTCATTTTATCTACAGAAATTCCCGCAGATCTGCATCCGTATGGTATTGGTAATCCAAACGGGCAGGGCGTTTCTTTATTTCTTATAACTGCAAGTTTTTTCATTTTGGTCGTGTTTTAAGCATTTTCTTTAGTTGTTTTTTTCTACTTTTCATTTTCTTTTTTCTAAAATCCGAGACACTTTTATATTTATCTATATTGCTGAATAGGCCGGTTCCAGGGCCGGTTTTATTCTCGGCATAGTCATAGTTTCTAAAAAATTGAGCTTCTTTTTTATTAGCGCCAACAAGAGACCTTTTGGCAAAATATGGATATAAAGATTCGGTAATTGGTATAGATCCCCATAAATCAAGCTCATCGAATAAAGCAAGAGTATTATTCAAATTATATTTTAGGGATCTATCTATATTTTTCTTGAGAAGGGAAATATCTGCTAAAGATATATTTTTTTTATTATTTGCTATCCAGTCTTTAATATCCTGATCTATACTGAAATTAAGTTTAGATGATAAATATATTGCCCTCATAATTCTATTTGGGTTTTCTGACATTGTTATATATGCAGGCATACATGTTTTTAATTTCTTATCATCTATGTCTTTTAGTCCAACTCCAAGCGGGTCCTGAATATCCTGCAAATTAAAGTTTAGTAAAAGAGCATTGCATGTAAAATCTCTGCTATACATTTCTTTTTGTAAATTTGATGGATTTTCAATTCCTTTTTCTTTTAAGAATTGTTCTGCATGTGGACTAATAAAATTAGATGAAAAATCTATTTTTAAATTTCCAAAATATATAGAAGTATGACCATCATCCATTGTTCTTGAGACAATATCAAATTTTTTTTGAAATTCTATTGATACTTCTTTCGCTAAATTATGAATGGTTTTATCGCCAGTTGTAATATCTAAATCTAAAATATTTTCTTTTTTTCCCATATATCTATCACGAGCTATACCTCCACAAATGTATGGCTGCGAAGAACCTATATTCAAGTGAATCTGTTCTATACTCTTAAGAACTTCACGAAGCTTCATATTATCCTATTGGCTTTTGTGTCGTAGGCGCTGGTGTAGTAGGCGGCTTTATTTTCGCAGGTGTTTCCGGTAGCTCTTCTTTAATTTCTACCTCTGGCTTTTCTTTGCCCTCAAGCTTAGACCCAACCTCTTGATCTCTCAATTTTTGTCGCATTTCCTTTCTTTCTTTTTCTATCTTTTGAGAGCTATCAAGATTTTGTTTAATTTTTTGAATTTCTGGATTGCTTATTTCAACATCATCAGGATTTAAATCGATTTGCTTCGATTCCATTGCGCCCTTTAGTTTAGATAAAATATTATCTATACGAATTTGGCAATATTGAGTTGCATCGAGATTTCTATTTTGCGCCTCTGATAAATCTCCGAAATATGTCGATAATCCAAGTTTATTCAACATAATATCAATAATAGCTAATTGTCTTGCTATCTCTCTTTTCTTAAAAATAGCATTAACTTCTTCTAACTTTCCAATAACATCTGATATTGTTATATTAGAGAAGGCGGCATCAAGAAGCTTATCAAAATTATCTTTTCCTTCTTGATTTTGTTGTATATTTTTAATTTCTACATTTTCTTTTTGTTGAGGAACATTATTGACAGCTGCATCTTGAGATAACACAATAAACCCATCATTATCTGCAGCGGCATCAATTTCTATATCTTCTACCTCATTGATATCTGTTAATCCAAAGGTGCTTAAATTATCAAGAAAGCCCTGCATTCCTTCAAACGCTTTTTCATCTTTCTTTTTATCTTTTTGATCTTCTTTTTTGTCTTTTTCATCAGATACCTCGATATCTTCTGGTTTTTTACCAAGATCTTTAAGTGCCGGAGTTGGATTTTCAAGCGTTCCAGTTCCATCTATTTTATCACCTAAAGGCAGAGGTCCCTGATTTGCATTATAGGCACCAGGAGTATGTTGTGCAATTTTTATTAAGATTTCAGAAGATTTTTCATATCCTTTTTTTAACAACATATTTGCTTGTCTAACAATCATATCATTATATATTGTATTGGCAAAACTCTTCTTATTAACTTTTTGTATTTGTTTTTTTAATTCATATATCGAATTTAATAAAGCATCAAACTCATCACCTGCAAAAATATGACCGTCTTTTGATGTTAGCAATTTTTCTACAGAATTTAATCTACCAATTATTCTTCTTCTTTGCTCTTCTATAATTAATTGCTTATTTTCAGCAGGAGGTTGATTTGTTGGAATAAAACTCATATCATCTGCTTTATGAGTATCAATAGATTTTATAGGACTTGGAATTTTTGGATTTGGCAAAAAGTATCCAGGAACATCTTCGCTCATATAGAAATTGTGTTGAGCTGTTTTATATTTTAAATAATCTTTTGACTCATAATATTTAAGCCAATTTTTAAAATCAAATTGCTCTGTTTCTGGCCAAGCGGAAATAATGCTTTTAGTAGCATTATCTCGTGAAAAGCCATAATTAACTTTTAGATAAATATCCTGAGCCGCCTTTATCCATTTTGACAGGTCGTATGTCGGCTTTCTTGATATATATTCATCAAAATTAGGGTATGATTTCTTTTGCATTATTTACCTATCTAATAGTAGCAAATATATGCAAAAATAATCACTCGTTATTAGAATGAAGACTACCTATAACCTCTGATTTTAACATTTCTGCTTGTTGTAGTCGTTCATCTATAGGCAGCATCTTTATTTCTTGTGCTTTTAATTTTTGCATTTCTTGGTTAAACATATCTATAAATAACATCGATGTTTCGTGATCTAATTTAGACAATATTTCTTTTATAACATTAAATACAACATCAATATGGCGGTCTACAACCTGAATATTAATATTGTTTTGTTGCATAATTTGGTCTGGACCCCCATTTAGTATGGTATCATATTTTTCTAAAATAGCAGTTAATGAATTAAACCATTCAATTAAGGTTCTGTCCATTTTAATATTTCTGGGGTCTTCTTGAATTAAATCAAATACCTGTGATGCTCGATGCTCTATTCCAACAACTAATTTTTTAACTACTGTTTTAATATCTATTTCTTTATCTATGTATTCATTTAATTTTTGATGATATGTTGGATTTTTTTGTATTGCCTCATTTAGTTCTTTTTCCGGATCTCTAATGCTCTCATTAACAGAATACAAATCATCTTTTATTTTTGTATAAATATCAAGATAATTATCATTAATATATTTTAAATCTTTTTCACTGATAACAAAATCTCTATTTATTTCCGAATATTTTGCCGATAAAGTCTCATGAATATCCTTAAATGATATTCCTATGACCATTTGAGATACTATTTGATCTCTATCTGGATGATCGAGAAAAAGTTTTATTTTATCTTTTTTATTGGCCATAACTTACTGCTAAAATAATCAGCGTGTTTTTGATTCTCTGGTATCAAAGACCATTTTTTCAATGGGTAATATCGTAGCGCTTTGATTTTGAACCGATGTGCCAGGAATCTTATTTCCTTTTAAAGTCTCAAAACCAACCTCATAATTATAAGTCTTACCATCGAGCGGGCATCTTACTTCTCTATGGCCCACTCTTTCTACTTGCATTCCGGGATGATCTGGACAATATCTTGTATCAATTGGGGCTTCAAGAGGGCGTTTTTCTTTTAAATATTTGCTTTTTTCAAGACCCTCTAATGCATCGGCTACGAAATTATATTCATCATGTTTTTCTTTTATATCTTTGTAGCGCTTTTTAATTTCTTCTATTCTGCTTTCATCACGCATTTTTACATCATCAGATGCATACTTTGGAGCAGCAATAGTCATCAATAATTCATCTAAAACAGAAGCATATTTCATTAAATCAGGATCTTCACTTTTATCAAAGAAATCAGCCATTGCTACAATTTCGTTTAAATTCTCAATTGTATTATCTTCTGATTTTTCTATTTCGTCAATTTCACTCGCACATTTTTCTAAAATACCATTAATTTCAGCCATTGCGTTAGCGACAAGTCCGAGCTTTATTTCATCATCTTCTGCCGAAACTAATAAATCATTTTGTGGATTATCAAAGTATCTGGCTATTTGTTTTATTTTTTGAGATATTTTCATTTGATCCCCATTACTGATTTATTTTCCTGACAAATTTCTCCAATTGATTTTAGTATTTGATATAAATTAGAGACTTGTGCATCATAATATTTGTATAATTCTAATTTTTGAGCCTCATTTAATGTTGATAAATTACGCAAATCATTTGACATTTTTTGAATAACGCCATCTATGTCTGCAGGAACGGACTTCTTAATACCATTAAGAACACCTAATAGCTTCATTGCTCCTTTTATACCTTCTTCTAAATTATATCTATTGGATTGTTTAAAATCAGGGGGCATCGGTTCTTTCGTTGCCTCTTGTGATAATTTTAGAATAGATTTTACTCTATCTTTTGAATTCATTTTATACCTCAAAAGAATATCTTGCTATTCATAAAGTAGGCGCCGATTCCAGTTTGTTCCATTTCTTTGCGATAAAGGGGTAGACAATTTCCGTGTTTATCTTGATACACTTTATTGAGCGGAAGATTTGTATGGCCACAAACCGGAGAACTATTATTTGCATTACGAATTATCATAGTGCATTTTGAGGCCTGTGGTTTTTCAACTCCACTTAATCCATGAGCGTATATCTTAAATGCATTATCATATGCCTTCTTATCTTCTAACTGATAAAGAACATTTAATGCATCTTCGGCTTTTTTGAAATTACTCTCTGACACTGCCTGTTCAACAGTCTGTATTAAATCACCTGGTTTTAAGGCATATAGCGGTGAAGCGACAGCAAGAGCCTTATGATCTACCTTATTAGAGGCAAGAATTTCAAGTATATTTTTTTGATTAAGCGCATTAACAGATCCGTTGCTTATAAAAACCTCAGGAGAATATACATTCTTTCCGTCTATTTTTACCGGAACTTTAAAGGCTATTTTACCATCATTTGCCGAGACTGCATATGAAATACCCTTGTCATCTGATGCCGCAATGGAAAGCTGAGCATTATATAGACCGAAATCATTTAATTTTCTCAAAACATTATAATGAGCTCTTTTTACCGCATCTTTTCCAAACTTAAATTCGGCAACACCGGCAGGAGTATCAAAAGATTTGGCAAAAGTTTCAATTTTTTCATCATGATACTTTGGCAATTCAATATCTTTTACTTTATTTTCTTCTATTTTTTGATAAAGAACCTGAGGAGCAGCAAATTCTACATCAGTTCCCTTGGCTGCTTTCATTTTTATAACGGCCAAATCTACATCACTGACTTCTGATTTATCGACAAGAGAAGACGATACGGCCTTCAATACATCTTGTGCAGAATGAGCAAGCTTTACGCCACTATTGGTTAATAGATAATTTAATAAATTATCCTTTGTTAATTCCATTACCCCTGCATTTGAAATAAATAAATTATCTGCTTGTTTTTGTGTATGATATGGAATAAAAATGTTTGTAGTTCCCTTTGGAGTAATAAATCCAACGCTAAAAAGCAAGACATTATTGGTTCTTCCGGCAAGTTTAATACTTTCCGGCTTTAAACCAGTCTTATCTAAATACATTTTAATCTTACTTTCTACTGTTTTTGCCTGTAAGCTACTTTCCGAGAAGGAGGGTCCACCAAATGCAAGATTTAGCTGATCTGCGAGAACCGGATCAACTACCTTTTCATAGGCTTCTTTTATTAGTAAAGTTCCATCGTTTTTGTGAGTTGAGGCTGTTTTTTCAGGAAGTGAAGCAACTTTAATTCCTAATTCATCTGCAAAAACTTCTGCAAATTTTGTATTTCTTGAATATAATTTTTTATATAAATCTTTTATTTCTGCTCTTGTAATGAATAGTTTATTTGAATTATTCATTCTTGAAACTATATCTGAAACCTGACCTATGCAACGATCTTCTGGATATTGTTCCTGCGCCCTTGCTAACTTAACAGATAATAAGGCAATTGGGGTTTTTTCATTATCCTCTATGGCCTGTGAGAGCGAAGTTAATACCTTTTTAATTTGTTCTATAGTCATAGGTTTTTCCCTTATGATAATTCTGGATGCTTTTTACATAGTTCCAGTCTATGTTGTGTTGATAATCCTTTTAGAAGAGCCTTGGCGAGCCTTTCATTTGCTGCAAGTTTATTTGGTAAAATTCTTTCGAGATCAGGTAGTTCCTTTTCGGCAAATCCTAAAGAGGATGATGCAATTTTTGTTATAAAATCGCCTTTATAAAATACATTTAATTCTTTTGATGTTTTATTTAACGAGACGCTCCATGGTTTTGCAGAAGCTTCCTTAACAACATCTTTTTGTTCATCATTATAAAGGGCCACAATATAGTCTCCATCATCAGCACTTTGTATTTGCCATAACTCTTCTACATTGGAGTCTTTAAATCTAACAACATCAAATGCAACTTTCTCAAGTCTATCCTTAACATCAGATAATTTATATACTTTTTTGCTTAATTTATTATATAATTTATCCATATCTACTTGAAATTTTGACATAATGACCTCAAAAATATACTCTTCTACTAAAGTATATTAGAATATAGCTATATCTTGAATGCTAAATTGATGGCTAAACCCAACTCTCGTCTTTCAATTCAGCTATCTTTTTTAAGATCTCTTGAATCTTCTCATCTTGGTCTATAAGTTTCTTTATCCTTTTTAAGGATCCGCCATAACTTCTCTTGCCGTTTTTATAATCAACATTACCGTTTAAACTTTTGGTAATTGAACTTTGATTAACTCCAAGCTCTTTTGCGATTTCTATTTGCGTCTTACCTTCTGACCTTAATCTTATGACATCTCTTTGTCTTGGAGTGAGCATTGTATTAACCACTCGCCAAAATTCTTTTTTAAGCTGTTCCTGCAATTCCATTATATTTTCATCATATGCAAATGGATTTAATTTTTTATATATACTGTCGTCATTAGAAAATGATTCCAGCATTTCGTGGGGGAACGAAGATTCATTAAAAATAGATTGATAACCGGCACTTCTGTTAGATCTTCTCTCTCGATAGCTCATTAATTCTCCAAATCAAAATATATGTATAAATATATATATATCTTAATTTAAGAATTATTATCAATTTTTTTAATAACTAATTTATCACAATATCAAATAGTTCTGAACCATTGTCTTTTAAATATTCATCTATATCTTTATATCCAGAAGGGAGATGCAAATCCTTAATATTAGCGTATTGTCCATATTTTGACTTTATTCTATTTCTTCCGCTTTCCCCGGCCTCATCATTATCTAATAACAAAAACAAATTATCAGTGTATCTTAATAATAAAGAAAACTGATCTGCTGTCATATTTGAAGAACCAAGGGCAACTATATTTGTAATGCCCTTATCAAATGCACTAATACAATCAAACTGACCCTCAACTATAATGGCGCAGTTGTTGTCAATAATACTTTTTTTAGCCTGATATAACCCAAACAAATGCCTGCCCTTATCAAAGACAGTATTCATATATTTTGGATATGATCCACGCTCTTCATCAGATAATAGTGTTCTTCCAACCAGAGCAACAGTATCTCCATACACATCTCTATATGGCATTATCAGATTATAATTAAACATTGGGCAATAATATTTGCTAATCCCAACAGTATTTTTTTTATCAATTATTCCTAATTTAATTAATTCTTCTTCGTTTATTAATGAGGTTAGTTTTGATAAATTTTCTAAATTTGGAAAATATCCAAAATCAAAAAAATCCTGACTATATTTAGATATCCTTCCATTTAGATATACTTTTAATCTATCTTCTTCCGGAAGTTCATTAATTAAAATTTTACAATATTTTATTAGATCATTCAGGTGCATCTTTAATATTATTTCTTAATATATTTGCAAATATAGGACTAATGTTAATTTTTTGTTTACATTTTTTACATATGAATGCGTCATTTTCAACGATAGGAGTGTCGGAAGTTTTACAACTATCACATTTTACAGCGAATGCTTTCTTTTGAGCAGATTCTTTTACTACCTGCCCTAAAGATTTCATTTGTCTTTTTGTAAAATCAGAAACATTGCTAATAGTTCCGCCACATTCAGAGCAAATAACCTCATTTGTATCTATCTTTAATTTTGGTTCTTGTGTTTTAAAGCAACCTTTATTATTACAATTTATTGAAAACATTATTACTCCAAAGATTTAATTATATTATCTACATTTTCCGGATACATAACATTTAATATTACTCTGTGCTTACCAGAGAAGCCAACCCCGCATCCCTCTATTGAGATTTCATCTTTATTTTTAGCTTTAGCTGGGATTGTTATATTTTTATCTCCATATATTGTCCTGACGCTTTTCTCAACGCCCCTCAAAGCATCAAGTAAAGGAATATCAATAGATGAAACAACATCTCTGCCTTCTATAGATATTTCTGGATCTTTTTCATAATGTATTGTTATGAAGGCATCTGATACTGAATGCATTCCAAAGGCATTGCTTCCCATATAATGTCCCATCCCGGATAATCTTAATGTTTGGCCATTTCCTATTCCGGCTGGCACATTAATCATTCCGGACATTTTATCTTTTATATAGCCATTGGAATCACAGGCATCACAATCTTTTTTATTAACTTTTCCATAACATTTTGGACAGGTTTGTATGAAAGTCATTCCATTTTGACCAGAAACAATTCTTCCTTGACCTCCACATTTATCACAGCCATTATTTAATTTAATAAAACCTTCTCCATTACAAGAATTACATCTAACATTTCTATCGTATTCTGCCACCTTCTCGCAGCCTTTTACCGCCTCCTCAAAAGAAATATTAATATGAATATGCGGCGGCTTTTGCAATTCTATTTCTTGGTTCATATTACCAAAGAAATCCTCTATATTAAATCCAAACGGAGATGATTGTCGAGGCATATGTTTTTGAGGATTTTTCTTATAATCTTGAATAAATTGATACGCCTCATTAATTTCTTTCATTTTGTTTGCATCACCGCCCTTATCTGGATGATTAGCAATCGCCAAATTTCTATATATTTTTTTTAATTCTTCTTCTGAAGTATTAGAGCTACATCCTAATACTTTATACGCCTTATTAATATCCATTTTAATTATCTAACCTCATTAAATATGCAAGCCCAACCGCAATGCCGTCCGCTCTATCATAATTTTCTGATCTAATATTTTCGTTCCTATTTAATTCGTATTTCCATTTTATTTTTAATCTTTTTTCTAAAACACTGGGTATTTCTTCTTTTTCTGGAATTTTATTTGATATTTTAATAGTATTTCTAATCGTTATTACCGGCAATAATACCGGCTCTTTTTCCATATATTCATAACAATATTGTCCAATAAATCTATTATAAACAGCAAGAATGATAATTGTATTTGCCGAGCTTTTCTTTGGCATAAATTTAGTAATATCCTCTATTGCAACAACATCCGGAGAATATTTATCTAATAATTTTGCAACTTCTTTTCTAACCTCTGAAAGAGATTTAAATATAGAGCATTCGTCTTTTAATGGTTTAAAATATCCTGAATCGATTAATTTGATTTTTTTATTTTTTTCAAGCACACCGTAGCCAATTGTAGAACTCGAAATATCAAACGATAGAACTCGCATGAATAGTATATATCAAAGAAAATAGGAACAATCGTGTTGTCCCTTTGACATTTATCACAATTGTTCCTATTTTTCTTTAATCGAAAGTATTTTTAAATTACACTATGATAAATTCATAGTTATGTTTTGTTGCTTTCGATTTTTTTTAATCAGGGGAATGTTGATGATGCATCATATTCGCCAAATTCATCGTCTTCCGTTGATGACTTTGATAGTTGCCCGCTAGAAACTTCACCTCCTTCTGCGGATATTTTTTCAATGATGCTATTGAGTCTTTCCTCGACCTTTTCTGGTTCTGGAGCAGTACTCATTTTAACCAAGAACTCCTGATCACTTTGTTCCTTTAACTGCAAATCTGCCGCAGATAAAGGCTTCTTGGGCTTAGCTATTACGGTGTAGTATCCGGTTGATCCTCCTTTTGGATCAACTACGATATCAACATCGTAATTAGTTGGTGGTCCCCAATCGTCATCGTTAGCATATGTCTGTATTCCTTTAAATATTGAAAAACCAATATCTAAAACCTTATACATACCGGTTTTGCGCTCGATAACACCAACAAGCCATCTACGCTTTGGTCGGTCTCCTTTGTCGCACACTACGCAGCGACCTTTTGATGCCGAACAATTAATGCGATGACCGTATCCTTTTTCTCCCTCAACCTTATATTTATGCTGATAATATTGATGAGGAAGCGTAACTATTCTAATTGGATTAGAACCTTGGCCTAATTTTAGAAAAGTATCTTTACCGTTTTTGGTGGAACCTGAACCTGCCGGTGCGTCGTTCCAACCTATTTCTCCGAATTTTTGATTTGACATTTTTTTATTCTCCATCCAATTTGTTTATTAACAATCAACGCGATTTTGTTAGAACAACCATTCTCTTACGATCGTGATCTGGTGTTCTCTCGAAACGAACGCTGACTCCTGCCTTACGAAGGCTCGGCACGACAGCATCAACCACTCTGCGTAGAGCGCTTGCCGATCCTGGCCAATTTTCTGGAACTGAACGACGCGAAGTGATTGCTGTATCAAGTTGTGTCATTGTTCCTACCCACTCGCCGTTCTTTCTATTAAGAAGCGAAAGAATGCGATCCTTAACTGTGTTTCTTAACTCAACTACTTCATTACTTACTCTATTTTTATTCATTTCTTATCTCCATCATTTTTGTTTATATGTTATGTTTCTTATTCTTAAGACACGATGAAAAGGTATCATCATCTCTAAATATAAGTCTTTGTTAGCCTCTGTTAACAGGCTTGTAAACTTTTCTACTATTGCATCCTCACTGAGGTTAGAATAGATTCCCGAAACTCTTACATAATTAGCACTTTCGTCTAATCTTGTTGCAATAAATTTCTTTATTTTTGAATTTTTAGAGTCTTCTCCTTCAAAGATTACTAAATATACTGGTGAGCGCAATATGTTTTTTTCTTGCACCGATTTTATCTGTGAAATTGCAATATCTGTCATTATTTCCTCTACACTTTATATATCAGCTGCGGACGACAATTTTACTCATCGACTTCAACTATCTTACTATCCCAACCCTCTATATCTTTATAATTTTTAACTTCACTTGCCAATTGGACGGCGGTCGCAGAAACACAAATATCTAATTCTGCTATTGTTTCTTGAGCTGTTGTTAAATGATTTTTCGTAACCTTCGCTCTACTTACAATTCCGAACTTATATTTATTTCCGTCTTTTACTCTTGTTAAATCTTGCTTTCTTGTAAGTTGTAAAATTAAACTCGAAAGATATATTAATTCCTGTCCGCCTTTTGTGGTAACTCCAACAGATCCGATATTCTGATATACCTGATTTATAATGAGAGTAGCAACTGTATCTTCTCCAGTTTTTCTATTAATATGTTTATTTGCCAATTTATTAAATTTCTTAATGGCAAAGGATATTTCTTTTGCTGAGATACCCGGCTGTTTTGAATAATCTTCATTTTCTTCATTATCTTCAGAAGAGTTAACAGAGGCACCAACGCTATCCCATATGATTAATATTTTAATATCTGGATACTGTTCTTTAGCCGCATTGACTATTTGTGCCACTGCTCTTGCGCCATTTAAAATATTATTAGTATCGGTAATTAATATCTTGTCCGGATCTCCTCCCATTGCAGCAAATCTATCAGCATTAAACTTCTTTTCAGAATCCCAGAGAACAACTAATGTCCCCTGTTTGCAGGCCTCTACCATAAATGCCTGGGCGATAGATGATTTACCGCTATTTGGTTGACCGGCCACCATACAAATTCTTCCATATGGCAGACCCTTTAAGCCGGTTAATTCTTTCCAGAAATTATTATATGTCCAGAGAACGAAGTCGCTATCTTTACTTGGACGAACAAGCGATCTTCCGGTTGCAATTTGTTTTGCCAAACCCGCTTCTGTCTTATCATAACTATCTTGTGCTTTTTTAACTATTTTATCTATATCAATATTTAACATTTTTTTCTCTTCTTGTTTTAAATCTTTACTCATAATCACTCCCACATCGTTTTTCCTTTGGCCATTGATCTATAATAAAGAGTAGCATCCTTAATAGTTCCCATTACATATGACCACTTTTTTAAAATAGATTCGTCTTTTGCTGCTTTTCCTTTAGCCTCAATAACCGCTTCGTCTTTTGCAACTAAATGAGCTAATGAAGCCTCTGAATTCTTACCAGATGAATTAGTTTTATAATGGAAATATTTTTCCGCCTCAACAACTTCTACATTTCTTTTTGACTGTCTTGCCTTTAATTCATAAAATTCTAACAAATTAGCAAGATGCATTTGGGTGCTTAAAAATAATGCAGCAGTTCTCTCTGCCTTATCCTGGTCATATTTAATTTCTTGAGAGTTATGTAGCTCATCAAGACACTTGTTGACCATCGCGTGTATTTCGTTTTCTTTTTCGCTCATTTTTTTGCCTTTCCTGTCAGAGAATATATATCCTGCGGACAAGAAAGTCAATAGAGAAAAAGATTATTTTTAATGCTGCAATTCTTGTATTTTTGACCTTATTTCACTTGCAAGATCTTCTACTTGTTTATATAAAATCTTCATATGCTGATGCTGATAAATACAATGAAAAAATAAAAACATTTCCATACTTGTATAATTAGAGGTTGGTGGCTTCAAAAAAACAATAATGCCACTATCATCTGTTTCAAATAAATTCTTGGCTAAATTTTCTCCCTTAAAATTAGGCCTATCATATGAACGACAAATGCTATTAAACATAGTCCATTCATCATCGGTTAATTCTATTTTTTTATTATCTATTATCTTTATGCTCAATCGTCTTTTCTCCGGAACGCGCCATCTTTTCTTGACTGTTCTCTTAATAACTTCATTCTTTCTAGAACGGGAGAGGTTTTTTCCTCAAAAATAGCCTCTAATTCAGCTTTTTTATTATTATCTATAGGCTTATTTAATGCATCTAATGTCATAATATTTTGATCATCAGTATCGCTATACTCATCATCGGTCATATTATCGTCTTCTACCGAATCGCCGTCTTCTAATTCTTTAATTTGTTCTGCCATCTTTTTTATTTTTGGATTTTTTAAATTCTCAACTCCGGCGCGTTTAAAAAAAGTAGATGCTGGTTTATTTTCTTTAGAATTTATTTTTAATTCCTCATCATCATTTTCTTTATGCTCGTTCTTTCTATGGAATGTTGGGGCTGGTTCGGCAGTTCCAATTTTTGTTAAAGAATAATGTGATAATAACCATCCAGCTAAACCTTCAGGATCATTTGGCATTTTGGCCATAGCTTCCTTAAGTTCAGTAAGCATAGTACCAATTTCATCTGTATATATCTTTTCCCCACATCCTGGACACACATTATTTCTAATAGATGCCACAAATTGCGGAGGAATATCTGCTTTACAATTCATACACTGCATTTTAATCTTCCTCTTCCGTAAAATCAATTAATCCAAGATCATATAATTCATCTTCTATATTTGTATTTATATCATTCTTTTTGTTTTCTTTCTCTGTTTCAGGAATAATATCTATTGCTTTTGGCTTTAAGTTTTTAGAATTTGGAAGCTGCGGAGGTGGTTGAATATCATAAACTCTATCAAGCACCAAGCCAATATCATCTTCATAAACATTAACAGATGCAGAGAAGGCTATAGCAAGACCATCATCAAGAGCATATTTATTTTTAAATTCTCTTCTTAATTTGTCTTTTATTTCCTTTAATCTATCTGGGAAAATAGTTAAAGAGCATTGTTCGCCATGTTGGTCTTCAATTGTAGCCTTAACCATAGTCTCTCCTAAAAGCTTACTTCCTATTTTTTTGATTTTTAATTCGAAGACACTTTTTACTTCTGCCTTAATCAATGAAATGTTTTCTTTATTTTTCATTGATTTAATTTCTTTTAGGAAGGTAGTTCTATCCGTCTTAAAGAATGTTCCATAAGCATCTATTTTATTATACTTAAACGACTCTCCAAGGTAATTTTTTTCTAGAGCATATTTTTCAGGAACACTCCAATCGTTATCTTTTGGCCAAGTATATTTAAAGTCTGCAGGATTATTCTTTTTTGACCAAGATTGTAATTTCTTTCTGTAATCTGAACAATATAAATAAATAGTCTTTCTAGGAATACCGAAAGAATCAAAACAGCCAGCAGCCGCTAATGCCTGAATTGTATTGGACCTAACGGCATGTGAATCTACCCGTATCATAAAATCATTAAAAGAGCTAAACGGTCTTTTTTGAACAATATCTTTAACCGCATCTTCACCAACAAATTTTAGTGCATCGAGTCCGGTTAAAATGGCATTGTTATCAACAAGAGTGTATGTACTTTCGGAGGTATTAAGATCTGGGGGTAGTACCTTTACTCCCATTAATCTTAACTCGTGTTTTATCTTATCTATATTAACTTTAGCAATCTTCTTATTTGTAGATCTGTTTTCTGAAAGTAAGTTTGCCAGCAAGAACTCTACCGGATAGTGAGCCTTAAGATAAGCTGTTTGATAGCTTAATAAAGAATAAGAAATAGAGTGAGCCGCGTTAAATCCGTAGGAACCGAAAGAAGATATTACCTCGTCCCAAATTTTCATTGAGATCTCTTTTGAGATATTTTTATTCTTAAGAGCATCTTCAATAAATTCATCTCTCCATTTCAGTGCCTTTTCTGGATTTTTTCCTTTTTCTTTGGTAAGTTTTCTCAATCTATCAGCCTCGTGCAATGACCATCCGGCAACATCTTGAGCTAAATACATCAAACTTTCTTCATATAGACCAAAGCCGAAAGTTTTTCCAAATGAACGCTCCAATGAGGGGTGCATTAATTTGAATTTTTTCTTACCTTCTTTGGCCTCTATAAATGATTTTCTTATATCTTTAGCAGAAGGTCTGGCCAAAGCATTAATGTGGCTTATATCTTCAATAGATTTTGGCTTAATTTTTTTACAAAGCTCAATTGTTCCACCGCTGGTCCCTAATTGGAAAACACATAAAACATCACCTCTGGATATTAGATCATATGTCTCTTTGTCATATTCATCATAATTTGGAGGGAATTGTTTGATTTGTTTTCCATTTTTTTTAATTAATGACAAGGCTTCATTAATAATATCTAATGTTTCTAATCCAAGTGTATCCATTTTAACAAGGCCACATTCTTCAGCATCATTTTTATCAAGCTGTAATGCTATTGCCCCATCTTTATCCTTGCGCACAGGAACAATATGGTGAAGTGGTCTTTTTGAGATAACTACACCTGCCGCGTGTGTTGCCCAGGCCCTATTCTTACCAACTATATTAGAAAATCTTTTTAGTTGAGTATATCTTTTAGCATACTCTGAAAAAAGAGGGGCCTTTTCAAAAACATCCTTAATTGATCCGTCCTTCAAATCTTTTGGTATCGAATCAGCAATATCATTACCCAGTTTAACAGATGCTTGCCTATCTCCGGCTAATTCGCAAGATCTTGATATATCTCTGGCGAAAACCTTTGGAGTTATAGTATTAATGTTAGAAACATGGGCGACATATTCTGCTCCATATTTATTCTTAATATATTCTTGAACCTTATCTCTTCCAGACGGAGAATAGTCTACATCGCAGTCAGGCATACTGGTTTTAAATTTATTATGGAATCTTGCGAAAATTAGATCATACTTAATAGAGTCTACCTGATGTATTCCTATTAAATATGCCACAAGAGAGCCTGCGACAGATCCTCTTCCTGGACCTACAGATATTCCGTTTTTTCTAGCATAATCAATCATATCTGCAACAATTAACATATAGCTAGAAAATCCGTGATATTCTAATACATCTAATTCTTCTTTTAATCTTGCTTCGTATTCTGAAATTCTATTTGATGGAACCTTCGAATAAAAATTCTTCATACACCTAAATCTTAGGAAGGCCTTATCTTCATCTATTTTTTTAACTTCTTCTGGTTGAGTTTTTAACCAATTTAAAAATTCTTGGTAATCTCTCTCATCTTTTACGGGAAAAACCGGTAATTCTTTTCCACTTGGATTTGTAAATTTAGGATCAATCCATTCCGGCTCCTCACACATAGAGGCGAACTCAAATGTGTTATTACAAATTTCATTGGCGAAACTATCTCCGTAATTTCTTGCAAAAAATTTAACCACCTCTTCCTCAGACTTAAGATAGAAGTCAGGAGAAGAAATATATCTTAATCTTGCATTAGAATAGGCGGGTTGCATAGCTCCGATTGCCAAAAATACATCGTGCATTTCTGCATCTTCTTTTCGCAAATAATGAGAGTTTGTTGTAGGAACTATTTTAATATTATTTTTTTGAGCAAGTCTAATTAAATGGTAGTTAGTAAAAATTTGATTTACTGGACTATGGTAAAGACTATTATTTCTCGTCAGATTATTTGCCTGAACTTCTACTGCAAGATTGCTACCAAATATTTCTTTTAATTTATTTAAATCTCTTTCTGCTTGGTCAAAGTTTTTTAAATTAATACTTTGAGATACTATTCCGTGGCCACAAGAAGTTAAGCATATTAGCCCATCACTATTGTTTTCTAACGAACTCCAATCAAGCAATGGCATAACTTTTTTACCAAAAATGGCAGAGTTATCATAACTTATTTTATTTAAATAAAGTAAGTTTTTGTATCCTTTAATATTCTTGGCTATTAAATTTATGTGTCTAATTTTTTCGCTACTTGTCCCACCTATTAATGCATTTCTGTCCGAATGGAAATAAAATTCACATCCAACTATATATTTAATCCCAACCTCTTTAGATACCTTAAAAGCATCCCATACTCCTGCAAGATTGCCGTGATCATTTATTGCAACCGCAGGCTGTCCAAGTTCTTTAGCTCTAATAAAAAGCTCCTTGGGGGTTATCAAGGAGTCTAAAATACTATAATGTGTATGATTATGAAGATTTACGAATTTCATCTTGTCTTTCAAATAATAAATATATCATATAAATCCAGCTCATTGATGGTACTGGTATCGTGAATTATTTTCATTACTTTAAATCTGGTTTTCCAAAAATCTTTATTTTCTGATTTTCTCGTAAGTATATTCTTTAGTTCGTCAAAATTTAATTTCTTTTTTTTATACAAGTAGTGGGCAACCAGCTTTACATCACTCCAGTATTTAATCAGAAGATCATTGACTTCTTTTTGAACCTTCTTCTTAAATAAAAATCTTTCTTTTCCGGCAGCAGCAAAATTACTTTTTTTAATTATTTCTGATGCATTATACAGATCATTAGATGACCCTATTCTTAAATGCATTGGAAATTGATCGGAACCACAAATATCTTTGTAGTAAAGCTTTTCTGCAACAAGTCCGGCGTAATATATCTGTAGATCAAAATATAATATTGCCTTTTGAATATCTTCTTCGCCTAATTCCTCTATTTCTATAGATAGATATTCTGTTTTACCATCATTGTTGGATCTTTCATTCATGACATCAACATTAATAACTTTCATATAATTATGTAAGGCACATACTGCATGCCCGCTTTCATGATATGATTGAGCTATTAATTCATAATCATAAGATTGTTTTTTTCTTATGTTAGATAAAGATGATAATTGGCAGAGGCGCATTTATATCCTATATTGATGCTAATATTTCTTCTACTTTTAATATACTATCATCACATTTATTATTCTTGCATTTAATTTGTAATGAGTTTCCGCCAAATGGACCTATAACAATTAAATCATTATTCTCTGCATAGAAAAAACCTGATTTAGAATAAGACTCATTTGCTATAAATCCATTATTGGCGAAAATACTGATAAAATTATGAAGAACTGACGAATCAAGTTCTAAAGTGGTTCTGGAATTACCACAACAAGATTTAATAATGTTTCTTTTTGATTTCATCCAACGACAACGCCACGGTCCTGAAGAACATGGAGGCAATATTTAATTTTGGCAGTTTCAGTTGCCTTGGCATCCCTGAAGGGCTGTGAGATATTCTTTAAATTTTCTCTTGCTCTCGTCAGCTCCTCATTGTTTTCTCGCTCGTGGTCTATCTCGTATATATGTCGCTCGGATTCAAGAATTTTTGACTTTAACTCTTCGGTATCAGCCGCTGCCATATTATCAGCAAAACCCTCTGGTAATTTCTTTAAAAATTTATCTGGAAAACTCATTCTATTCTACCTTTCTTTATTCTAAAATTGTTGAATTTCTTTTTATAAAATCAATAGTATATTCGTCTCTTGCTCTTGACATAAGCATTTGCATTTGACCGCTATTTATAAGATTATTGATTAGTTCATCAACATTCTCATTATATCCCTTAAATTTATCTTTAATAATATTTAAAACTTCTTCATCTGTTAATTGGCTATCTGGCTCCTCACCTCTAACCTTTTCAAGAATTAAACTTAATTTAATATTATTTTCTATAATCTGAGAAATTTTCATCTTCTCTTCATCTGTGGCATTTTGTGCATTCATTCTTGTAAGATTTTGCTGCAACTCATCTCCAACCATCCAGGCAGGAACATTTATTTCGTGGCTTTCAATTAATCTATTATTAATCTGATCATAATAATATTGATTTTCTAATTCCTGAAATTTTTTAGATGCCATTAAATTAATCTGATTGATTAAATCACTAATTGTCTCTAATCCAAATTTTTTGGCAAGCGAATCATCTAATGCTGCAGGGTGTTTTTTTGTTCCATTTTTTAATGTGGCAACAAAATGAACTCTTTTGCCAGCATATTTTGAATTATCTTCTTCTTTTATAAGAACATCAAATTCTCTGGTTTCTTCAAGCTTCATACCAAGTAAATTATCATCAAAAAGATTTGATTGACCAATTGTCATTAGCTCGCCTTGTGCAGATAGTTCTTCAACCATATCGCCTTCAATATAGCCATTATAATCAACTATGATAGAATCTTTCAATTGAACAAAGTCATCATTTGTGAAAGGAACAGTATCTCCGCTTTGATTTCTTAAATCTTCGAGCATTAAGGCAGCAATATCTTCTACGCTCTTTTCTGCATGATACGGAGGAATTTCAAAGCCCTTATACTGTTTTAATTCAAACTCTGGTAAAGTAAAAACATTAAATTCCATAGAAAAAACATCATCTTTTAAATCTATAGATATTATATTTGGATTTCCGATCGGCTTAATTTTTTTCTCTGATATGATTTCCATAAAGGCATCTCTTGCCATTTCTATTTTAGCTTGCTGATCTATTTCTTTTTTATAGACGCTTCCTATAATATTAGATGGGGCCTTTCCTTTTCTAAATCCTTTAACTTTTATGTCTTTTAATGATGAAACTATTTCTATTTTTTTAGAATTAGATTTTTCATTATTAGATGTATATTTAATATTAAGTTTACACGGCTCTAATTCATTTATCTCTATATTCGACATACTTACCTCTATTCCCAATTTGTTATTCCAGTTTTTTGTTTTCCTCGACCTAAAAAGGCCAAACCATCTTTACAGTTGCTTAAAAAATCACAATATTCACACAATTTACTTGGTTTTGCGCGAAATAATTTATCTGACAAAATTTCTTCTGCATATTTTTCATATTTATCTTTTATTTTTAATGTCTCTTCTCTATCAAATTCTCTTGTAAGAAACTCAAAATTATGTCTTAAAAGAATATAAGATCCTCTTATTTTAAGAATATCAGGATTTTCTAAAAACAAAATATAAGCATATGTTTGCAATTGAAAGAAATCATCCTTTAAATATTTTTTTTGCTTTGTAGTCTTATAGTCGGCCACATGAAGCATATTATCACCATCAACTTGTATTCTGTCAATGGCTCCGGTTAAAATTAACCGATCTTTTATATTTATAGTAAATCTTTTCTCTACCGCTATAACCCGACTGGGCTCAGATATCCCGCTAGAGCTCTTAATACTATATAGCCTCTTGAGATAATTGTCAAGGATCTTCTTGGCTTCTTGTTTTATTTCATTAGTAAGTTTTACCTTATATTTAACAAGAGCCTCCTTATATACAGAAGACATTACTACATTATATTTTAATGTCGATCCATTTATATAAGCAATATGAAAATTCTCAAGAACTTCATGAACAAAAGTTCCAAGAATATGATGCTCCCATTCTTTTTTGGGCAACTTATCAATATAAGAAAATTTATACTGAGCGGCGCATGTATCGTAGCATTTAACTTTACTTACGCTTAATCTAAAATCTTCTAATATTTTTTCTTTATTTTCAAATAATTCTAATTGATCATTCACGATGTATCTATATCGACGCCTTTCTTCAGTTAAAAATTAAAATAATGCTCTTCTCTGGAAAGGTATCCATTTAAATACATATTTGGAATCTCTCGGATAAACAATTTGAGACAAGTCATTAATAGATTGATTTGGTTGATATTGATATTTAGATATTATCCATCTGCCAACAGTATTATCATAGAAATAATTAGTAATATCATTGGTTCTTGCATTATAATATGATCTTAAATAAGATCCTCCTCCGGCATTAGCTTCACTGGCAGAGGTCATTAATTTATTTCCATTTATAACTATTTCAGGATTTTCTAATGTAAAATATTGTCTATTAATCATTAATGGATCTCCCGGTCCCTCGCTTGACGCATCCTGATAAACAACCATTGCCTTTGGATTAAAGATCTTATCACTCCTACTGCTTATTTCTTGCCTATAATCCTGGGGGCCATCATTATCTAAAATCTTACTTTGTGGGAGAGTTCCTATGCCCGGTCCAGTCTTCCCCTGCCAATCGCTTTCAGAATATACGAGTTGATAATTTATAAGCTGTTGATTAGTAAAAGTTGTTGGCTGTCCATTAGCATCATACGCATTTGGTATAGACGGTAATGTTGGGTTAAGCACCGTAATTCCAGTATTTGCTGGATTATCATATTCAACATCTGGTGTCGGAGAATTAGTGCCAAATGGAAATAAACTAACATTAGAATTTGGACTTAAGTTATTTACCTGCGCCCTGGGCATTCTTGTATTATTTAATATATCTGTTTGATATGTTTTTGTAAATATAGATGAACTATTAACTCCATCTGTAGCAAACACAGAAAAAGTGATATTATCAGCATTTTGTGGCATCATAATCGGCTCTGTATAAACCGTTGATGAAGTGCTTGGTTGTGTTCCATCAAGAGTATAAAAAATAATTGACGGTGAGCTTGTCGCAACAGTTATGCTTCTCGGTATACCAGAGATTACCTCATCCTTTGACTCTGTAATTGTTAAGCTTATTACCGACATATCTTATACCACATTTAAAAACTTATTATTTTTATTAATAGAATTCGTCTTTAGTAAAACTCTATATATTTTATTTCCTGCCTTTCTAAATATCTTTGCAAGCTCAAGATAATCAATCTCTCCTTCTCTTCTATATAATTGGAGAAATTTTTCATAATACCCTATTAATTCTACTTCTGGGCTAATATCTTTCTTTTCAAAATTAGCAATTTTATCCATAGCGTAAGACAATAAAAATCTATAAAATCTATCTTCTCCCATAGATTTATATTTAGATATGAATAATTTATAAACATCTTCACGCATCAACAATATGCGTAAATATCGATAAAATTATTTCAATCTATTGTGTATCATTATTTTTACTGAATTTTCGAGGTCTGTTATAGATGAATTATTATTCAGAACGAAATCGAAAAGATCGTCCTCTATTTCGTCTTGCTGGGTTTCGCTAACATCATTAATTTTAGTAATATCTTTTCTTTTTAATCTTATAGTAAAATAATTATCTAATTTTAGGTAAGAAAATTCATTTCTAAACCTTACATCGGGAACTATTATGCATTTTATATTTTTAGAGTTGCTTGCGACATCAACCCTATTCTTTAATAGATTGACCCATATATCATTATTATATGATCTTCCCAGCGTACCCAAATCTATAAGCGCCTGTCTGTAGGTTAATATTTTACCCTTTTTATCTTTGTATAAAGGAGATATGATATGGTTTCTCAACTCACTTTTACCAAATAAACACTCGCGTTTTGCTTCTGGAAACATCGATAATATCATTTCCTTAATAGGATCTGCGAAGGCAAACATTCCAACTTCTTTATCAGAAATATTTAAATCTTTTGTTATTATTGATGCTACTGTATTTTTCCCCGAATTAGCCTTTCCGGATATTGCTATTTTAATCATACTCTCACCAATTCTTTACTAATTTAGCCACTGAATTTAAACTATCATCTTGTTCAACCACTATTGCATAATTAAATTTCTCTTTTAACGAACTATTATGAGTGATTACAAGTATTTTAAAATCTTTCTGCAACTCTCTTATTATATCCGAAAATACGCCAACATTTCCATCATCTAATGCCTGGTCTACTTCATCAAGCAATAAAATCTTAAGGTCTACTCCAAGTTTCTTTTTTAACAAAGAAGAAATTGATAATTTTAGAGCAAGAGTAGCTATTAGCTTTTGGGCACCGGATAACTGCTTATATTCTCTATAAAATCCATCAAGAACATAGGTAATATCAAGAGTATCGTCTTGCTCTCCATTATTCTTGGATTTCACTAAAGAGAATTGAGCCTGAAGTCCTGGCCTAAACTTTGCTAACCATTCATTTGTCTCATATTGAAAATCATCTAAAACATTAGATATGATAAAGGAAGGAATTCCGTCAGAACCAAATGCCTCTGAAACCTTGTTATGCATTTGTATGTTTTTATCTAAATCTGAAATATAATCCTTTATTTTATTTATCTTTATAATATTATTTCTTTCTTCCTCAAGCCTATGCTCTAACACTGCCTTTTTGCTAATTAAGCTATTATTATCCAGTGTTAAAGAATTATTTTGCTCCTCAACAATGGATAAATTTCTTTTTATCTCTAATATTTTAGAACTAAATAATGAAATTTTATCTACATCAACTTCTTTTTTATATTCTTCTATTTTTTTAATAGAAACTGATAACTCGTCTATTTCTTTAGATACACTTAATTTCAAAGAATTCATATCATTGTATTTTTCTCTTTTAAGCTCTAATTCTTTAGTTTTCATAGACATTGATGCATTAATATCTTTTAATAAATTTTCTTTTGCTTTTATACTTGATATTTTTTCTTCTAATAATTTATGCTGATTGGTTAATTCTTTTAAATTGTTGTTTAATTTTATTTTTAATGATGATATTTCTTTTAATTCTATATTGTCTTGTTGTTGACAATACTCGATATGTTCTTTTGTTAGTTTTTGCCTACAGTGCTTACAGAAACCATCTGTTGGTATTGGAATTAATAGTTCTGATTCTCTTTTTGATAATGAAATTAATTCTGCTTTTATTTCATTTGTTTTTTTAATTAAAGATGTTTTCTTTTCTTCCAGTCCATCTGCCTTCTCTATAATTGTTTCTTTTATTTTTGCATTTAATTTCTCCAAATCTTTCTTTAGAGAAATGCCTTCATTCAATATGCTTTTCATTTTTATTTCTAAAGAAGAAAGCTCTGATTTTTTAGAAATTATTTTTTTGTTATATGCACTATATTGTTCTTCTGCAGAAGACGCTCCATCTTGTAATGATTTTAATTTAGATGTTAGATCTAATTTCTCTTCATTCAATACAGAAATTTTATGTTTCATTTGAGAAATTTGTTCATTATTGCTTTCTATTTTTTTATTCAAATCATTAATAGAAGATGATATTTGAGTTATTTCTTCTCCCGGATCTTTAAAAGTCGATAAAATTGTTTTGTTTTTCTCAACATCCTTAACTAATGATTGTATTTTTGTTTTAGTAAACTTTTCATAATTTGAATATATATTTAATGATAATACTTCTTTTAATATTGATTTTCTTTTTTCGGGAGTAATAGATGCTATATTGGAATAGTCTCTTTGTGAGGGATTTTCCGAACCTATCTGCGGAAATAACACAGATGCACAGAATGCCTTGTAGTTAACTTTGATTAGTTTGGTTATTTCTTTTTCATTATCGGCTATTCTTCTTTGCGTAATATCTTCCCAATTATTTTCATTTTGTCTATAAAGCCTAACATCTGACCCTGATTTTTTAGAAATAGATCTGACTATACGATATATCTGATTATCAAAATTAGATCTAAAATCAAATCCAACTCTGCAAATATCAGCGCCATCTTTAATAATCTTGTCGAGAGTAGATACTTTTATCTCGTTAAATAAAACATACTCTATCGCATTGAATATGGTGCTCTTGCCGCTTCCGTTTGAAGACTTATCGTCTCCTTTAATTTTTCCTAATATTAATGCGCTGGAAAAAGAAGTAAAATCTATCTCGCTTTTAGAATGCCCACAAAAATCTTGCATCCATAATTTAATTGGTTCCATTTAAAATCAATCCTTAATTGTATTAAACTCTTCTATAATTGAAGAGGCTAAATTAATAAAATCACTTCTAATATCTTCTTCTATTTTGTTTTCTGCATACATTTTAATAGCAATAGAAGTATTAACTGTATTATCTAATTGTATAGATGATGTCTTTTTGATAGGAGATATTTTTCTTTCCTCACAAATTCTAAACACACTAAATGCCCCCAATGATAGAATGAACTCCTCTATTTTAGGACGATCTATAGTTGGAGTATCTGGATTATTTAATAACACATTAACTCTGACTATAGCCTTTTTGAAATCATTATTTGATGATACTATATTAGAAATAATGTAAGAGGTAGTATCTTTTATATCTGACGGAACATCTATATTTACTTGAACTAATGGTCTATTAGGAAGTGTTAATTCTTTAAAGAAGAATTCATCTTTAGTATCCAATATAATTATTTGTTTTTTATGTTGAGCTTCTGAAAAATTAGAAAAATCCATACTGCCAATATGTGCTACTCTCGTTGGATATTCTGATAAAACTTGCGGCTTATGAACATGTCCCATCCAAACATAATCGTATCCGTTAAACATATCTACTGGACAATATAATTCGTTTGACATATCATCTATTTCATCTCCTACCGGAATAGATCC
>Ga0335069_10002414_pt1 | contig 28782 bp, 19 predicted proteins | sample Lox_Sample_11_FD_206714 | JGI IMG/M metagenome (GOLD analysis project Ga0335069, IMG submission 206714) | Soil microbial communities from Loxahatchee National Wildlife Refuge, Florida, United States - Lox_Sample_1.1 | ecosystem: Environmental > Terrestrial > Soil > Wetlands | place: USA...
CACCGACCAGCCCATCAGCCGCGCCACCTCCTTCATGGGGCGCTGCTCGATCTCCGCCAGCGTGATGACGAGCCGGGCCGTCGGGGAAATCCGCTCGAGCACGCGGTTGACCAACTGGCGCGCCGCCTCGGCGTTTTCGTCCGAAGACCCCGGATCGGTCAGGAACCGGTCCAGCCAGACCTCTTCCGGTTCGCTCAACTCGGTGAAGGTCGTCTCGCGGTTGCGCTGGTGCTCGCGCAGGGAGTCGTAACATGTCCGCAGCGCCAGGCGCATGAGCCAGTGCTCGAAGGGCGCCTCGCCGCGGAAGCTGCTGAGCTTCTCGAAGGCCTTGAGCCAGACCTCCTGGGCAATGTCCTCCACCTCGCTCTCCCGCCGCGCGTAGCGTCGGGCCATCGCAAAAACGCGGGGGGAGTACTTCTCGACCAGCGGCTCAAAGCTTGCAGCGTCGCCTTTCAGCACCGCCGCAATCAGGTCCGCTTCGGTCCGTTCCATCGGGCCGAATATGCCAAAGCGCCGGGCGTGAAGTCAAAAACCCGCAACTTTGGCCCGGGCGGCAGGGTGCGATTAGATCTGGGCGAGCTCCTGGTAGGGCGCGCACTCCGCTGCGCGCCGGCGAGCCCAAAACAGGGCGCGCTGCGGAGTGCGCGCCCTACCTCCCACCGCTGACTCGGTGGTATCTTCACCCACATGTAATCACGCCCCGGGCCGCAGGCCAGCCAGGCCCGAAGGCCGAAATCCGAAGGCCGAAAGAAGGCCGAAGCCCGAAACCCGAAGACGGCCAGCCCAGGGCCTATGTGGAAACCGGGGGCTTGGAAGTGCAACGGCGGCCTCCCTGCCGGCCAAGTGCTTCTATGGCGGCCTGGCGGCTTCGGACTTCGGATTTCGGCCTTCTTTCGGCCTTCGGCCTTCGGGTTTCGGATTTCCGCCTCCCGCTCGTATAGTTGGCTCGAATACGCCGAGACCCCGGTGTGTCTCCCATGTGGTCCGGGCCCCATGGGAGACACACCGGGGTCTCGCCGTTTTCATGAAGGCTGGTAGGGACGCGTTCCACCGCGTCCCCATCTTTCCGAGATAACGGGGACGCGGTGGAACGGGTCCCTACCACCCTTCATGAATTGGCCCTGGCCTACAGTAGAGCGGAGCTCGGGCCGTTTGTACTGCAAGGCCTTGCGCAGACACTATTTGCGTTGCTGCATGTCCCGGAGCGGCCATAGTCCCCTAAGCGGCCAACTGAGACGTGCCCTCCAAGTCGCCGAGGAGGCCAAATCCTTTTACACAACACCCCAAGGCGCTTAAGCTCCGGGTTCAGTGAATAAGTTCCTGAGCATCCTCCTGGCCCTGGCCGCGGCCCTGCCGTTGGCGGCGGCCGCCCAGGTCAAATTGGGGAACGAAGTGCTGGTTAGCACCAGGTTCATGGCCCTCAAAGGCAAACGGGTCGGCCTGCTGACCAACCCTTCCGGCGTCAACCGCAACCTGGATACCACCATCGAAGTGCTCCGCGCCGCGCCGGGGTTGCACTTGGCCGCGCTCTTCGGCCCGGAGCACGGCGTTTACGGAGACGTGCCGGCCGGGGACAAAGTGCCTAACCGGACGGACGAACGCACCGGGCTGCCGGTCTATTCGCTTTACGGCAAAACCTACCGCCCGACGCCCGAGATGCTCCAGGGGTTGGATGCGTTGGTTTACGATTTGCAGGACACCGGGTGCCGCTCCTACACCTTCATCAGCACGATGGGCGTCGCGATGGACGCCTGCGGCGCGGCGGGGGTGGAGTTCGTCGTGCTCGACCGGCCCGACCCGCTGGGAGGCAAGCGCGTCGAAGGACCGATGCTCGAGGACCAGTTTCGCTCCATGGTCGGCAAGTGGTATGTGCCCTACGTGTATGGGATGACCTGCGGCGAGCTGGCGCGCATGATCAACGGCGAAGGCTGGATCACCAACCGGTGCAAGCTCACCGTGGTGCCCATGAAAGGCTGGAAGCGCAGCATGGTCTGGCGCGACACCGGCCTGCCTTGGGTGCCCTCCTCGCCCCATGTTCCGCATGGCGAATCGCCGCTCTACCAGGTCGCCACCGGCATGCTCGGCGAGATTGGCGGCGTGAGCACGGGCATCGGCTACACGCTGCCCTTCGAGTGCATCGCCGCGCCCGGCATCGACCCGCAGCGGCTCGCCGAGGCGCTCAACGCCTACCGCCTGCCGGGAGTGAAGTTCCAGCCGATCATCTACCAGCCCTACTACTTCACCTTCACCAACCAGATCATCCAGGGTGTGCAGCTTTACTTCACCGACCCGGCGCGCGCGCCGCTCACCGCCATCAATTTCTATGCCCTCGAAGCCCTCAAGCAGCTCGCAGGCCGCGACCTGTTCGCCGAGGCGGTGAAGCGCAACAAGAGCTTTGAGATGTTCGATAAAGTGAATGGCACCGATGCCACCCGCAAGGCACTGCAGGCGGGCTCACCCGCCGCGCAGATTGTCGCCTCGTGGAAACCGGGCGAGGACGCCTTCCGTGAGAAGCGGAGCAAGTACCTGCTCTACCGATAGCCCGAACATTTCACGCTGCAAGGTAGGGACGCCTCGCCGAGGCGTCCGCCGGGCTCGGAACACGGACGCCTCGGCGAGGCGTCCCTACCCTTGCCGGCGCGGTGGAGCCGGCCGTTTTGCCCGCCGGCGCTACGGCTTCAGGATGGTGAAGTTGGTCGAGCTGTTAACGACGTCGGCGATGGTCGAATTGACCAGCGTCAGGCTGCCGGCGGCGTCTTCACGCACCCAAAGCCCCCGGTGGCGCTCGGCGCCCAGACCGCAGTTCGAGATGGTTACATTTTGCAGCCGCGCATTGGCGAGGATGCCCAGGCCCTTGCGGCAGCCGGGCGCCACGATCGTGAGGCCGTCGGACAGGCTGTCGGTAACGGTCACGTTCCGGATGTCCACCCCTGAAATGCTGCGCCGGTCCATGCAGAGTTGAAAAGCGCCGCGCCAAGCCCAGCCGTGGTCATACCCGCCGCAACGGACCAGGTCGCAGTTCCGGATCACCGTCGTGCCGCTGAAGTTGTTGTCTATGCCGAGCTTATCGTCCGCGGTGGGAAAGGTCGTGCTGAGCAGGATGCCGCAGCCGGTGGAAATGTCCGCAAAGAGGCAGTCCTCGATGCAGTTGCTGGCGCCGCCGTAAATGGCCCCGCCGTTCGCCAGGAAAGGCAACTGCCCGGTGCAATGGCGGAACACGTTGAGGCCCGGCGAAGGTTGCTGCTGCCGGAAGCCCTGGTCGGATGGCGCCGGCCAAATCGCGAAGCAGTCATCCCCCGTGCCGCGCGCCGTGCAGTTCTGGACCACGGTTTCACGCGTATCCACGCACAGGTTAATCCCATCGGCCAGCGTATTGCGGAATCGGCAGCCCTCCACCAGCAGTTTGCCGCAGTTGTAGAACCACATCCCGACCTTGGTGTGCTCGACCCAGAGACGCGACAGCGTGCAGTTCGCGCTCTGAGCGCCCACCACCCCATCATTCGGCTCATTGTCATTGCGATAGTTGAGCCTGCCGATGATGGCGAAGTCGGCCAGGCGGATGTGCTCGCCTTTGAGCCGGAACCGCACCCGCCGGTCCGGTTGACCATAGAGCGAGCCGTCGCCCACGAAGCTGGTATGCCACATCCCGGCACCCTGGATCGTCGTTCCGGAGGACAGGTTGATGTCCCCAGTGATCCTGTAAGTGCCGGGCGGCACCCAGACCGCCTTTTCCCGCGACCGGGCCTCGGCAAGACAGCGCCGCAGGGCGTCAGTGTCGTCGCTCTCGCCCTTACCGCCCGCGCCGAAGGCCGTGACCGAGAGCGCACCGGGCGGCGCGCTCAGCGCTGGCGGAGCCGTTTCCAGGTCAACAAGATCAATGATGCAATAAGGCGCGGCGCTGTCGGCCTTCTCGAGCCGGAGCACGTCGCCCCGGGCAATCACCAAGCCGCTCGCCCGGACTTCGTCGTAGAAGTTCCTCGGCTTGCCCTGGGCCGGGTTATTGGAGAAGGGATATTGCCCGTACAGCCACGAATAGCGCGAGGTGACCGGCAGCTCCCGCGCCAGCTTGCCATTCTGGTATAGCCTAAGCGTCGAGTTAAGGCCGCCGCCGCGCTCGGAATCCGGCAGGCTGTAGCGCACGACTATGGCATTGGCCGCCGACTGCGCGGTGAACTCGAGGGACTCTCCAGCGCCGGACAGCTTCACGCATCGCTGGTGGGAGGACTCGGTCTCCACCAGGAAGGGCGCGTATTTGGGTCCGAGAACCGCGCCGGTGGTCTTCATGTCCTCGGCCTCGTAGGTTGTCCATGAAAGCTCCGCCCCAACACCGCCACGGGCCGAACCTGCACAAAGCACTAAAGAGAGGAGGACTGGTACCCTGAGCTTCAACACACGCATTGCACTTCGCGCCGTCTGACCGGTGGTCAGTTGGCTTTTTAGTGCAGGCTAGCGGCTGCCAATCGCGGCAATAGTCCCATGATTCGGGGACACTGCCGGACGCGCGCGCATGGCCCGGTAGCGCACCCGCCGTGATGTTCCCGGGCGGCAGTCCACCGCCTTGCCGGCCACCACGAACCGGTGTTTGGACCCGTTGGCCGGAGCGGCGGAGATCGTGACATCCTGCCGGGTGATGGCCACGCGAAAGCGGTCGCCTCGGTGCACCAGGTTGAATCGCAGCGCCTTCCATTTCCGGGGAAGCCGGGGGCGTATGGCCACGCGATCCCGGCTGGCCCTCAATCCACCGAAGCCCAACACAGCCGTCATCCACGCTCCCCCGTTCGCGGCTGGGTGCGATCCGCCCATGAAGATAGTGCCCACATAGACCTTGTACTTGGCTTCCAGGTCAATGCTCGCCGTCTTGAGGAAATACTTGTAAGCCCAATCCAGCTTGCCAATGTCCGCGGCGACCAGCGCGTAAGCGCAGGCGCTCAGGCTCGACCCGTGCTCCGTGCGCGGCTCGTAGTACTCCCAGTTCGCCCTCTTCACTGCGGTGGAATACTCGCCTCCAAAGAGGTGCAGCATCAGCACTATATCCGCCTGCTTGATGACCTTTGTCGGAACGGCCAGGCCCTGCCCGGCGCCCAGGTACTCGTCGGGGTGGACCCTCTGCGCCTTCAACGCCTCGACCGTGCTCTCCCTGAGCTTGTAGTAGCCGTCGAATTGTTCGATCACGCCGGTCGTGGCGTCCGGAGCCGGGACATAAAGCCGCCGGGCCGCATCGGCGAACAGCGGCAGTTCCCGTCCGAGGCCGAGCTTCCTGATCAGCGCGCGCAGGGCATCCGGGTGCTTGCGCTTTAAGCAGGCGACCGTGGCATTCGCGATATCGAACGTGGCCTTGGCTACGCGGCTGCTGAACGCGTTGTTGTTAACCCGCTCGTGGTATTCGTCCGGCCCCACCACATCCAGCAGCTCATACCGGTGCTTGTCCTGCTTGAAATAGGCATAGGAGTAGTAGAACCGGGCGCATTCCAGGATGACCTCAGCTCCGCCTTCCAGCAGCAGGGAGTCGTCCCCCGTGGTGCGGAAGTATTCCCAAAGCGCCATCGCCACATCGCCGCTGATGTGCACCTGCTTGTCGCGGAAATAGGTGCGCAGGTTCCGGCCGGTGGAGGGATCACCGATATTAAAGTAGGTGCAAGCCTCGTCGCCCGTATCCTGGCTTTCCCAGGCGTAAAAGGCCCCGCGGAAGCCCGCGCCCTCGGTCCGGGCCTTGCGGCGCGCTCCGTCCAGCGTCCGGATGCGATAGCGCAACAGTTCGAGGGCCTTCTCCGGGTAGGCGTGCAGAAAGAACGGGAACATGAACATCTCCGTATCCCAGAAAATGGCGCCCTTGTACACCTGTCCGGAAAGGGCTCGCGCGGGAATCGAGTTGCGGCTGCCCTTCACGGGCGCGACGATCAGGAGCTGGAAAATGCTGTAGCGCAGCGCGCGCTGGGCCTTCGCGTCGCCTTCGATCTCGACGTCGCAGAGGTTCCACATTTGCTGCCAGCGTGCATTGTGGTTCTCCAGGCAGGCCGCGTAGCCCAAGGCCCTCGCTTCCCGGACCGCCTCCTCGGCAGCCTTAGCCACTGAGCCCTCGATACCGTCATTGGAGCTAAAGACGGCGAAATACTTGTGAAACTCGTACGTGCGGCCCGCCTCGACCTTGAGGTCAACGACGCGCAGATTTCTCCGGCCCGCGACACGGTGGGCCTGCTTGCCGAACTCCAGGTCGGCCATCTCGGCAACCGCAACCGCGCGGGAGGCTTCCGACGTGCGGCCCTGCACGACCAAGACGCCGTTGCTCTCTTTGGCAACGACGTCCACCAGGTGCGGCCCATTCAGGTCCCAGATGTTGTAGTCAATCCCAGTGTGGATTCTCACCCGGGCGGCGCGGTCGCAAGTCAGGCTGTAGCGAATGACCCCCAGGTTAGGCCTATCGGCGCTCAGAAACCTCTGCGAGGCTATGCGCAAGGTCTTGCCCCGAGAGTGGAAATGCGTCTCCCTTTCAAACACGGCATTCCGAAGATGCAACGTCTGCCGGTGCCGGCTCACCCGGGTTGAGAGCGCGGACATTTCCCTGCCGTCCAGGACCACGCTGGTGAACCCGCCATTGGGGGCATTGACCGGCTCCCGCCAGGCGTCGCCCACCTTGTCGAAGAGGCCCGCCAGCATTATGCCCACTAGTTCGCCGGGCCCGAACTCGTCCAGCGTGCCCCGGTAGCCCATATACCCGTTGCCAATCTGATAAACGTTCCCCTGGCGCATGAGGGCTTCCCTGTCACGGGCAAGGCGATCCGTGCTGACCCGCCAAAGAGAGTTCATAGCGGCTTACGCCTCAGTATTTCTGGTCCATCACGTCGCAGTCCCGAGCGCCGAGGACAGGACGCGCGCCCCCTCACCCCTTCCCTCTCCCCCTCGGAGGGGGAGAGGGTGCCCTTCAGGGCGGGTGAGGGGTATTTCCGGGTCTCACTCATTCTCCGCGCATCAGGATGTTCGAGCCTGTTTTGCCGGGTCCTTCACCAGCATCATCAGGAAGCCGGCGAGGATCATGGAGCCGCCCCCGAGCACGATGGCGTTGATGGCGTGGCCGTGGAACACCGTCCGCACGAGCAAGCCCAGGACAGCCGCCGCCAGGATCTGGGGGATGACGATGAAGAAGTTAAACATGCCCATGTACACCCCCATTTTGCGATAGGGCACCACGCTGCTAAGGATGGCATAGGGCATCGTCAGCAAGCCCGCCCACGCGACCCCAACTCCCGTCATGGACAGCACCAGCCATTCCGGCTGCTTGAACAGGCACATCGAGACCAGGCCCAGCCCGCCAATGAACAGGCAAATGACGTGAGTCGTGACCCGGCTGGTTCGGCGGGCGATCACGGGCAGCAGAAAGGCCACCAGCGCCGCCACTCCGTTATACACCGCCATCAGCACCCCCACCCAATTGGCGCCTCGGTTGTACAATTCCGACTTGGGGTCCGTGCTGCCGAAATGGTAGCTCGTCACCGCCGAAGTGGAGTAAATGAACATCGCAAACAGCGCGAACCATGTGAACAACTGCACGAGCGCAAGCTGCCTCATCGCCGGCGGCATGTTCTTCAGGTCATACACCAACTCGACCAACCCGCGCTTCTTCCCGGCGGCGTAACGCCGGGCGGCGACTAATTGCAGAAGGCCGTAGAAGCAGGCCCCCAACGAAAGGATGTAGAGGCCCTGGTCCCAGCGCAGCATGCGGATCAGCACGGTGAAGACCAGGCCGAGCGCGAGCAGGACCGCGCCCCCGGCGTAATACCTGCCCGTGTCGAGCGTCACGTCGGCCTCGGCGGCCTCCGCCGCCTCGGGACGGTGCGCGTTGAACTTCGCCTGCTCCTCAGGCGTGTATTCCCTGACGGAAATGATGGTCCAGAGCACGGCCAGGAGATACACCACGCCGCCCAGGTAGAAGGACCACCGCACCGAAGGAGGGATCTGCCCTTCCGGCGCCGTATTGGCCAGGTGGAGCCAGTTGGTGAGCATCCACGGCAACGCCGAGCCTATGATTGAGCTGGCGCCAATGAAGAAGGTCTGGACCGCGAAGCCCGTGGTCCGCTGCTCGTCGGGCAGCATGTCGCCCACAAAGGCCCGCATCGGCTCCATCGTGATATTGATGGACGCGTCCATGATCCACAGCATGCCCGCGGCAAACCACAGGTAAGGGGAATTGGGCATGACCAGCAGCGACAACGACGCCGTGAGCGCGCCCGCCAGGAAATAGGGTTTGCGGCGCCCCAGGCGGTTCCACGTCTTGTCGCTCATGTAACCGATAATGGGCTGGATCACCAGGCCCGACACGGGCGCGGCGATCCACAGGATGGGTATGTTCTCCACCTTCGCGCCCAGCGTCTCGAAGATGCGGCTCACATTGGCGTTCTGCAGGGCGAACCCAAACTGGATGCCCACGTAGCCGAAGCTCATGTTCCAGAGCTGCCAAAAGCTAAGTCGAGGCTTCATTGCCATAGTGCGTCCTCCTTAAGCCGTAACCATCCAAATCAAACCACAGATGGACACAGATAAACACAGATAAGAACGGACAGGAGCGCGGCTTTGGAAAGCGCGGTTGCCTTCAGCACACATCGGCTTGGGCTCGATGGCAGCCGGGCCAACTATAGCGCAGTTCATCTGTGTCCATCTGTGTCCATCTGTGGTTTTCTTCTGCATGGATGGGGCTCAAGACTAGTCGGCCCGGGCCGCCCGGTGCCTTAAGGCAACCCACTTGTCTATCTTCTCAACGCTGGCTTCCGCCAGGTCCTCCACTACCACGTCCGCGCCGTGCGCTTTCAGCTCCCGTGCGTTGTTCTCCCGCGCCACGCCCAGCACCAGGGCGAACCCGCCTTTGGCGCCAGCCTGCACGCCGGAGACGGCGTCCTCCACCACGACCGCACGGGCGGGCGCAACGCCCAGGTTGCGGCACGCCGTGATGAAGATATCGGGCTCCGGCTTGCCTCTTAAGCCCAGTTGCGCCGAAACAACCCCGTCCACCCGCGTCGCGAACAGGTGCAGTATCTTCGCCCGCTCGAGCACCGGCGCGCAGTTCTGGCTGGAAGTGGCCACACCCACCTTGATGCCGCACTCGCGCAAGCCCTGGATCAGCTCCAGCGTGGACGCAAACACGCCGACGCCCTCCTCCGCCAGCACCTTGTTGAAAAAGCGGTCCTTCCGGTTCCCCAGCCCGCACACCGTCTCCTGGTCCGCTGTATCTCCCGGCTCGCCGAAAGGAATGTTGATCCCGCGCGACTTTAAGAACGTGGCGACGCCCTGGTAGCGTGGCCGGCCATCCACGTAGGAACGGTAGTCTTCAGCGTGGGTAAACTCGCGGAAAGGCTCGCCGCGCCCCGCTGTACGCCCGCGCAGGTATTCATCGAACATCCGCTTCCAGGCCAGCGAATGGACCTGCGCCGTCCGCGTCACCACGCCATCCATGTCGAAGATGACCGCGTCAAAGTGCATTGCAGGGGCGGCGGAACAGCTCCACCCGTTCTGCGCCGCGCGGTGGCCCAAAACGAGAAACCCCGGCAACGATCGCAGCCGTCGCCGAGGTTTCAGAGCAACTGTCGCGCCTCAATGCCCGTTAAGCGCGGCGGCGGAAAATCAGGAGGGCCGCGGTGCCCAGTCCCAGCAGCGCCAGCGTGCCAGGCTCGGGAACCGTCACCAGCGCCAAGCTGTTGAACGTGACGTCGTAGGACGTTCGCTCGTTGATCAGAACGGCGGGATCAAACTCCAGGTTGAACGAGTAAATGTGGTCGGCCCCGCCCTGGACTGCGGCCAGTTCCGCCGGCTGCAAAGGCAAGGTCCACGTCGCTGTATTGCCATTCCAGACTACCGTCGCCGGGTTACCCGGATTGCCCGAGCCCGAATACAGCCCCCCGTAGGTATAGGAGCCGGAATCGTCATTCAGGATGAACGGCGTGCCGACCCAGTTATAATCACCCGCATTGCCGCCGACGGTGAACTGGAGCTGAACCTCGGTGGCCGTGGGCAGGATCGTTTGCACCTGCGCGCCCGGAATCACATAATACCCGCTGCCGTAACCAGCCGACTGCACCTCCAGCCCGGTCGGCCCGGCAGTTATTGTGGCTGTGTTCCAACTCGGATAGAGGGCGCCGGGAGTAGGAAACGTTGGGTCCATGTTGGACAAATAGGGGGTCCCCGTGACCGGCTGCGCCTGTGCCGCGCTGAGAAGCGCCAAGGTGCCCGCCGCCACCAATGAGAAATACAGAGGCTTCAATTGTTTCATAATTCTGTTGGTTAGATGCTCAATTCGAAGGGCATTTGTAACAGTTGCGGCACGACCGGGGGGAGTCACATAAAGTGGGGACACCCCGTCCCCCTCCCCGCCTGCACCTGCCGCCGGCAGCCCCGTGGCCCCGCCGTCACCCCTCCCTATGCACACCGTTACCTCACCGTTGAACCTCTGCAAACTTTGCAGAGGTTCAACGGTGAGGTAACGGTGTGCATAGGGAGGGGTGACGGCGGGGGGCAGGCGAGGGAGGCTGGCCGAAACGGCGCGGATGGCGGGGGCCTGTCCCAAAGTGAGACAGTGGGGCTTGCGCGACAGCGCCCCTGCTGAGGGGCCGAGGAAGAAGCCTGCGGGAACGCTTGGTCCGCGCCAGGGGCTGCGTTCGCAGGCGCTAACCTACGCCATGAATGCCCTCGTCCTTGTTCTCGTTCTTGTCCTCGGCCTCGGCCTTGGAGGCGCGTTCGAGGACGAGGACGAGAACGAGGAAGAAGACGAAAGGGCTCTCGGACCTGGATTAGGGCCTCTTCGAGTTGCCTTTTATTTGCTGGTGTTTTTGTAAGGAGGGTTCAGACTGGGTGTTGGTTATGAAGCTGACTTCTAATCGCAGGAACTTCTTGAGGAAATCCACCGCGGCGGCGCTGGCGCTGCCATTGATCCGAAGCCTGGAGGAGTATGCGCTGGCCGAAGAGGGAGGCGCCTCCGACAAAGCGGGCCCGGCGGGCGCAGCCCCGGCCCCGGTGCCGATGGGCAAGATAGGCAAGGTGCAGATCAGCCGGATGATTTGCGGGGCCAACCTGATCGGCGGCTACGCGCACAGCCGCGACCTGATCTATGTCTCGCCGTTGCTGAAGCACTACTTCACGGACGAGAAGGTGCTTGAGACCTGGGCGCTGTGCGAGCAGCACGGCATCAACACCATGATCCTGTTTGCGGGCGACACCCGCTCGGTGAAGCTCTACGAGAAGTATCGCGCGCAGGGCGGCCGGATGCAGTTCCTGTCCCAGATGAACCCGGAGAAGAACGATCTAAAGACCGCGGTCAAGCAGGCCAAGGACGCCGGGGCCGTCGGGGCGTTCCTGCTGGGGAACCTGGGCGATGCCTGGACGCGCGAGGGGGACGTGAAGCTCATCGGCGAACTGCTGGCCATCACGCGGGAGCAGGGCCTCATTGCGGGCGTCGCAGGGCATGAACTGCGCACCGTGAAGACGGTCGAGCAGGCCGGGTTTGCGCCGGACTTCTATATGAAGACCCTGCACGACACCAATTACTGGTCCACGCGGCGGCCCGAGCAGATGAAGGAAGTCATAGACAACTACAGCATTGATAACTACTGGTGCATGGACCCGAAGGAGACCATCACCTACATGTCGGAGCTGAGGCGTCCCTGGATCGCCTACAAAGTGCTGGCTGCCGGGGCGGTGCATCCGCGCGCCGGGTTCAAGTATGCCTTCGACAACGGGGCGGATTTCGCCGCGGTGGGCATGTTCGATTTCCAGATCGGCGAAGACGCCGCGCTCCTGCGCGAGGCCGTGGCGGCGGCGCAGAACCGCGACCGAGAGTGGTTTGCCTGAGTGGTTGGGCGAGTCCGCGGGCCTACAGGGTCTGCCAAACCGCGCGGTAGAATCGGCACGGGGAAGCCCACGCGTTGGTGTCCTGAAACGAGAGCAGCCCGTTGGTGTCGGTCAAGCCGGACGTTACGTTAGTCCATGTGGAGAGGTCGTTCGAAGCCTGGACGGCGAAGGCCGTGTTGGCGCTGGACGACAGCACAAGCTGAAAGAAGCCGTTGGTGTTCATTCCCTGCGCGTTCAGGCTGGGTTTGGCGGGGGATGTCGGCACCACAACGTAATCCCCGACGATCGGGTAATGGTCGCTTCCGGTGAAGCTGCTCCCGCTGCCGGTCAACTGGAGGTCAGCATAGACGGTGGCGGCACTGGGAACTGTATTGGTGAGGTCATCCAGGGCACGATTGGCGGAGTTGGTTGCGGCGCTGCTCCGGGGCAGGCTCCCATTATTGCCAAACACTTCGAACGCGTAGGGATATTGCGCCGAGGGGAAGTTGGACGAATCGAATGGGCTCGACGCGGCGGCGGCCAACTGCACGCCCCCCTGGCTATTGTAGACTCCGAACATCAAGCGGTTCGGCAAATGGATGTCGATGCGCGAGCCCAGGGAACCCGTGGAGTCGCCGTAGAGATAGCTGGCGTTGTCGCCGGAAGCATTGGCCCACGTGGTGGTGGTGGGCGGCGTGGTCTTCGAGGTGGGGTCGTAGCCCTGCGTCGCATTCGTATTGGCCCATCTCGCGCTGCCGTCGGACCAGTCAATGCCGTCGGAGGTGGTTTGCCCGGTCAGACACTTGTAGGCGTTCTCGCCGCTTCCTTTGAAAAGGTTCCAGTCCCCCGAGTAAAGGAGGTGCGCGCCGGCGGGCAGGTTGTATTTCGCGTCGCTGCGCACCTCCTGCGCCTCGGCGTAGCGCGCGTCGCCCACCGAGTCGTCGGTCGTGCTGCGCGCGTGGCTGACATACATGTAGAAATCCGCGCTGGCCCCGTGGCCCACGGGCCGAAGCTGATAGACCATGGGCGCGCGCGTCACGCCGTTCACGCCGCCGCCCGGGGAATACGCCGCCACGTAGGTGCCGTTGGATTGCAGGAGCACGGTTTGGCCCGTGCGCAACGCCCGCGCGTACACGACCTGCACCGTATGCGGATTGTAGATGAGCCCGTCCGGGCCGCCGCCGGTATTCGGGTCGGAGGTTGTGTCATAGGTGTAAGTCCCGGCGCCGTACAGGCCATTGAGCTGCGCGGTGAGATTGGAGAGCGTGGTCGAGGTCATCTCCTCCAGGCCGATGATGTCCACGCGCTGGGCGTTGGTGCCGATGTGGTGCAAGCCGATGGCCTGGATGACCGTGGGCAGCGTATGCGCCGCGCCGGTGATGTTGTTGTCGCTGTGCTGGTCGGCGCAGTCAATGTTATACGACACGATGCGCAGGGTGGTGGCCGAGGCGGCACCGGCGGCAAGGGCGAGGGCCAAGGCTGCGGCGAAGCTGCGCCCGGCGCGGCCCAGGCCCGGCAGGCGTGCGAGGAGGCGGCATTTCAGTGAGCAGGAAGGCCGGGAAGCGCGGAAGGGACATGAAAGGAGCTTATAGGCATGATTTGGCATTGTGCCCAGACGCTAGCCAGCGCGGTGGCCAATGTCAAACGGCCCGGGGCGGCTTCACTTCCGGCTCAGAATCCACGCTGTCAGCGCCTTGGTCTCCGCCTCGGTGACTCCCGGGAAGGGCGGCATGATGATGGGTCCCCATTTGCCCGAGCCGCCCTTGTGGATTTGCTCGGATATCTTCGCCGGCGCCTGGGCATCCTGGGCGTACTTGGCAGCGATGTCTTTGTAGGCGGGGCCGACGATTTTCACGCTGGCATTGTGGCAGCCAAGGCAGCCGTACCGAGTTGCAATGGCTTGCCCGTCGTCTGAAGCCCTGGCTGCGCCGGCCGTCGGAGGGGTTGGGCTGGCGTCCGGCATGGCGGGTGGGGCAACGGCATTCGTTCCCCCGCCGTAATTCCTCGTGAGATAGGCGGCCAGCGGCTCCAACAGCGCATCGGGCACGGGCGCGCCGAACTTGTCCCGCATCTTCTTCACCTCGGCCAGCCAAAAGGACTGCGGGAAGGGCGGCTGCGTGGTGACGTATTCAACCGAGTGGCAGGTCAGGCACTGGCCGTTGGCGAGGTCCGCGCCAGGGCCGGGCTTGAAGGCGGCAGTCTCGGGCGGCAGCTCGATTTTGACCGGAGCCGCGCGGAGCGCCGGCGGCGCCAGGGCGAGGCCGCACGCGACTACGCCGGCGGCGCAAGCGGCCAATCGCAGCGCAGTGCGGCAAACAGCCCAGGGCAGCGGGATGCGGCGCGTGGACGATGCCGCCCGGTCTATGCAGGAGGAAACCACAGATGGACACAGATAGACACGGATGTATTGCACCAAACCTGGGCTGGCTGCAGTCCAGCCCGAGCCACCGTCTGGTGAGGCTAACGCCTCTGCCCGAAACTGTGCCTCCGGGCTCTCATATCTGTGTCTATCTGTGTCCATCTGTGGTTTGAAATGAACGACCGCAAATTCAGCTTGCGGTAACGCGCATCGTCTCGACCACGTTGCGCATGTAGCCGGCGGGATTCCAGAGCGCGGCCAGCGGCTGGGTTTGGCCGATGCGGTTGGCGGCCCGGGCGCTCAGCTCGTAGGTCCCTGCGCGCGTCGGTGTAAACGGGATGCTCCATTCGCGAAAGCCGTATTTGCCGTAGTCGCGGCCCAGCGTCGTGGCGCGCAGGGTCTTGCCGCCGTCCTCGGAGAACCAAACGGCATCTATCCCGTAGCCGCCGTCGAACGCAATGCCGCGGACCGTCAGCGGCCGGCCCACCTGGAGCTTGTCGCCCTCGGCGAGGCTGGTGACGAACGAGCGCACGTTGAGGCGGGCGATGGGCCGGGTCGAGGCGGGTGAGGTGCCCGGCTCGACGCAGCCGCAGAGATTGTTGGGGATGCGGTAGGCCGACGACATCCAGAACCCCTGGAAGGGCGTATCGAGCACCGTGATCTGGTTCACGTGCTTCACCCAGTAAGTGCCGTAGTAGCCCGGCACGATGAGCTTCAGCGGGTAACCGTTGAGCATCGGCAGGTCGGCGCTGTTCATCTCGTAGGCCAGCAGCACATCGGGGCTCAGCGCATGATCCACCTCCAGGGCCTTCACGAAATCGGGCGTCTTTTCGATCACCGGCTGGTCCAGGCCGTTGAAGCTGACCTGCAGCGCGTCGGCGGCCAGGCCCGCCTTGTTCAACACGTCGCGGAGCCGCGCGCCTTTCCAGAGGGCGTTGCCCATGGCGCCGTTGCCGAGCTGCCCGCCGGCGACACGGGGGTTGCTGAACCCGCGTCCGTTGCCCGAGCACTGGTTCACGGCGGCGATTTCGACCGGCTCGAACTTCGTCTTCAGCTCGGCCAGCGAGAGGGTCAGCGGCGAGTTCACCTTGCCCTGCACGGTGAGCCGGAACTCGTCGGGGTCGATCGCCGTCGGGATCTGCGCCAGGTGGTAGCGGACGAAGAAGGCGTCGTTGGGCGTGAAGACGCTCTCGTTGAAGACGGAGAAGGGCGTCTCCAGTTGCGGGGGCCGCATGGTCAGGAGGATGAGCGGCCGTTTCTGGGGAAAGGTCGCGAGACGCCGCTGGCCGTTTTCGAAGGGCAGATTGACGGTGGCCTCGGCCGCCAGGGCCGCCAGGCGGCTGGAGAACAGCGCCCCCGTTCCGGCGACCGCCGCCGCTCGCAGAAAGCCTCGCCGGCTCCAGGCGCGTCGGTCGTCTTCGGTGGTCACGGATTTGACTCTAGCATCACGGGTACCAAACGCAAAGGGCGCGCGGAGGGAGGATGGAGGATAGAAGATGGAGGATAGAGAATGGAGGCTCCTCTATCATCCACCCTCGATCCTCCATCTTCCATCCTCTGATGGCCTCACGCCGCCTCCCGGGAGCTTTCGGGACTCCCTTGCACCCAGAACTTCTTGAACCGCCCAACCAACGCCGTCAGCTCCTGCATCGAGTGGGGCTTGACCAGGTACCAATTGGCGCCCAGGTCGTAGGCGCGGCTGATGTGTTTCGGTTCGTCGGACGAGCTGAACAGCACCACCACCAGGTGCGCCAGTTCGGGCCGTTTCCTGATCCACTTCAGCACGTCGAACCCGTCCAGCTTTGGCATTCTTAAATCCAGCAGCAGCAATTGGGGCATGGGGTGGGCCGCTCGATCGCCGAACGGCCCTGTCCCCTCCAGGTATTCGAGGACCTCGGCCCCGTCCTGCACGAAGTGAAGGTTAACCGGTATGCCGGCCCGGCGGAACGCGCGCTGGAAAAAGAAGGCGTCGGTCGCGTCGTCCTCCGCCACTAAGATATTTCCGGAAGTGCTCATAATCAGCATGAGTCGCTCTCACTTGTACCTTAGGCATGCTGGGCGGGGTTGCAAGTGGCGACCATGAGCCTGGGGTGGCGCAACAGCGTCTTGGAGTGCGGCAGTCCCCTGCCGCTTTCATGGGTCCCTCGTATTCCAAAGCGGCAGCGGGCTGCCCCACGAATTGGATGTTGGTTGTTGGATGTTGGATGTTGGATGTTCCCACCCCGGCCCGTTACCAACCCGCCCCGGCGCCGAGAAAATCCAGGCGCACTGCCGCTTGCGCCGTCTTGCCTGATGCCGCCCGCAGCGTAATGCCACGGCCATTGCCGGCGGGCTGGATCGCCGCGACGCGGTCGAATCCGCGCGGGATGGCCGCCACGCCCATGATGTAGGGCACCACCAGCGGCTGGCGCGGGCTGAGGGCGAGGCAAGTCGAATACCCCTTGGCGGATATGGGATTCGCCTGCGCCGATTCCGCCAGCCCGAGATGGAAATTCGAGCACACTTCCTCCAAGCCCATCACGTCCACGTGGCGCCCGTTCCAGGGTGGGTAGTGCCGCCCGCCGTTCGAGATCCAGAAGATCGTCTGCCTCAGGATGTGCGGGTCTTTGAGCGCGAACCAGGCGTAGCCCTCCTCGGGAAAGCTGACGGCGGTCCAGGCAAACGGCCGCTCTGTATCGCTGACCAGCATGACGAGGTCCTCGAAGCCGCGCCGGGCCGGGTAGCGGGTGAGATCAGTCGTCCGTCCGTCAACGGTGGGCACCTTCTCGAGCGAGGCGAACTCGGCCCCCGGCTTGAGCCATGAATAGCCGCCTTGCTCAGGGGCTTCGAGGGCACCGGGGAACACCTGCCCATAGACGAAGCGGCTGGTGGACACGCGCCCGCTGCCAGGGGCGGCAGGGAACTTGAGCATGGCGTGGTGCCCCAGGTTCATCGGTCCGGTCATACCGGAGACCACGTGCTGCGAGTAGATGACTTGCTCGCCATCCCGAAGCCACAGGCGTTTATCCACGCGCCCGGGCCGGATCTTCGTGCGCAGGCTCAGGTGCAGGCAAGTGCTGCCCGCCGCGGATGTGAGCGACTCCAAGCGCCACCGGGCGTTGGCGGTCTCGCCGTGAACGGGGTGCTTCTCGCCGCGGAACGGTGTGGCGTTGCCGCCGAAGGGGAGGCAGAAGAAGTCGCCGCGCAGGGCACGGATGATCGGCGGCAGGGAACGATCCACCGGCTCTTCGGCCCAAGGCGCGACCGAGTAGGGCTGAATGCGGCGCCGGCGGCGGTCGAATGTAACCGGGCCCAGTTGGCCGCCCATGCGCGTGACCCAGGCTTCGACGTCGGCGGAGGCGAACCGCCACGAAGGCTGGCCGCGGATGACGCGCGTCGAACCGGGAGTTGTAGAGGTCGGTTTCATGGAGAGGCTCCAGGCTCACTGCAACCTGCATTGGGGGCATGAACCCGGCCGGCATGGGAACATCCAACATCCAACATCCAACAACCAACATCCAATGAGCGTGGCGGCGTCGGCCATTGGATGTTGGTTGTTGGATGTTGGATGTTGGATGTTCCCATTGCTCATGTCGAGGTGTCGAGCGGCGCGTCGGGAGCCTTGCGGCTTCCCGCGGGCTGCTTGTTTTGGCGGAAGGTGAGGCCGAAGAACACGATGCCGCTGCAGTTAATGCCGAAGACGTAACCCAGCTTGTAGGCGCGGCCGGTGTTGCTCGGGGCAAAGATGGGCACGTCCTTGCCAAAGAGCAGGCCCGGCAGCGCGGCGGGCATTACCGCTCCGTGCAGCATGCCGGTCCAGAACCCGGCCGTCCGCTCGGGCTCATACGACCTGACGTGCGCCCAGCCGAAAGCCCAGCCGAGAATGACCGTGGCGATGGTCAGGCCGGCCGCCCGCTTCCACCACTCCCGGAACCGGCCAGGCCGGCCAGGGCCCGGCTGAGGCGGCGAAGACGGCGATGACATGGGCGCAGAGGATGCGTGGCCGGCGTTGCAGGGGGCAAGAAGATTGTGGGCGCCGGGGCCGGGAAGAGGGCGAGATCCGAAGGCGCCATTTGCTTCGCGGTCCCGAGACGGCTGCGGAGCCATTCGGATTTCGGGCTTCGGGTTTCTTTCGGCCTTCGGATTTCGGCCTTCGGATTTCCCCTTTTCCCTTGGCTCCTTTTCCTGCCGGCCTCTATCTTCCCGCCCCACACGCGTGAGTTCCTTCCTCAAACGCTGGTGGTGGGCTTTGCTGCTGGTGGCCGTGGCCGCCGGGCTGACGCGGCTGCGCTTCGACGTGGATGTCCTCGACCTACTGCCCCCGGACGAGCCGACGGTGCAGGGGCTCAAGCTTTACCAGCAGCACTTTGCCAACTCGCGCGAGCTGGTGATTACCTTGCGCGCCCCCGACGCCGAGCGGGCCGAGCGCCTGGCCAAGGGGTTGGCAGCGCGCTTGCAGAGAGAGACAAACCTGGTGGCCAGCGTCGCCTGGCAGCCGCCCTGGATGGAGGACCCGGCCCAAATGGGCGAGCTGCTCGCTTGCCTCTGGCTTAACCAGCCGCCGCGCGACTTCGCCGACCTCACTAACCGCCTCGCGCCGGACCATCTCAAAGACGTGCTGGCCCAGACCAAAGAGGTGCTCGCCACTTCCATGTCCCCGATGGACGTCGCCCGGCGCGCGTTCGATCCCTACAACCTGCTGGACATGCCGGGCATGACCAATTTCACGGCGTTCTCCACCGGGCAGGGACAGCAGATGTTTGCCTCGGCGGACGGCACCTTCCGGCTGATCTACGTGCAGGCCACTACGGACCTGACGAGCTATCGGACGTGCGCGGCCTGGCTCAAGGCGATCCAGGCAGCGGTGGCCGGGCTCCGCGACGGGGCGGCCCGGGAGGACTGGCAAGGCGCCGTGGTGCGCTACACGGGCCGCCCGGTGTTCGTGAAGGAAATCGCGGAGGCCATGCAGAAGGACATAGGAAGCTCGGTGACGGGGACGTCATTGATCATTGCCCTGCTATTCTGGCTGACGCACCGGCGCTGGATGCCAATGCTGTGGCTGTTGACGCTGCTGGGCCTGATTCTGGCGGCGACACTAGCGTTGGGCGGCCTGGTGCTGGGCACGATCAGCGTGATGAGCATGGGCTTCGCCGCCGTGCTGCTGGGGCTGGCAGTGGATTACGCGGTCGTGCACTACCAGGAGGCGCTGGCCCACCCCGGGCTGTCGGTGCCGGAGATTCGGCGCGCCATCGCGCCCAGCATCCTGTGGGCAGCCATCACCACCATGAGCGCCTTCCTGGTGCTGAACCTGGGCGGGCTGCCTGGGCTGGGTCAGCTTGGGTCCCTGGTGGCGATCGGCGTGGGGCTCGCAGCGCTGGTCATGGTGATGATTTACCTGCCGCCGCTCTTCCCCGGTCGGCGCAAAGCCCCGCCCGGGGACGTGCCGCCGCCGTGGTGGACGTTCTTCGTGCCGCCGCAGCTCGCCGAGGGCAAAGCGCCGGCGGATTCCGGCACTGGCGGCTCGGGCGGGCTCGCCTTGGCCCTAACCGGCTGCATTGTCGCTGTCGCGGGCCTCGTGCTGTGCTTCCACCGCCCCGGCATGGACCACAGCGGCAACGCGCTTCGCCCACGGCACGGCGAGGCCGAAGCGGCGCTGGACGAGATCAAAGCCGAAATGATGGGTCTGCGCGCCGAGCCGCTCTGGCTCATCGTCGAGGGCCGCACCGAAGGGGATGTGTATGACCGCCTCACCTATTCCGAAGGCCTGCTGGACCGCGCCGTATCGAATCATTGGATCAGCTCCTGCCTCCTGCCCACCGCGCTCTGGCCGAGGCCGGCTTACCAGGCGGCGAACCGCCAGACCGCAGCCGAGCTGGGCCGGCTTGGGCCGGCGTTGCGCGAAGCCGCTCTCAGCGACGGATTCAATACCAATGCGCTGGTCCTCACCGACGAGTTGCTGAAGACGTGGGCTCGGGCGGGCGCCAGCACCGGCGTCGTCTGGCCCACCAACGACGTGAGCCAATGGCTCCTCAAGAAGTTCGTAGCCCGCACACCCACGAACTGGTTGGTCATGGGCATGATCTACCCCGCGACCAACAAGGTGGACTCGGCGGCGCTGGCCGGGCTGTCCAGGGAGTTGGCCGGCCACCAGGCATACCTCTCGGGGTGGGAGCTGCTCGGCTCGACCACCCTGCAGCGCGTCCGCGCCCGGCTGTGGCAACTGGTCACACCTATGGTCGTGCTTGTGCTGACGTCTCTCTGGATGGCCTTCCGCCGCGTGACGGAGATTCTGCTCGGCGGGGCGGTGCTGCTCATGAGCGGCTTGTGCCTGCTGGCGATCATGGCTTTGGCCGGCTGGGACTGGAACCTGCTGAACCTCATGGCCTTCCCGCTCATCCTGGGCACGGGGGTGGATTACACGATTTTCATGCAACTGGCCCTGCGCCGGCACGGGGGCGACCAGCGGATCGTGCGCCGCTCGATCGGGCGGGCGCTCCTGCTCTGCGGCGGCACGGCGATGGCGGGCTTCGGCTCCTTGGCCTGGTCCAGCTACCCCGGCATGGCCAGCTTGGGCAAGGTATGCGCCATCGGCATCGGCGCCAACATGCTCATATCTGTTTTCCTCCTTCCCGCCTGGTGGGCGGCGGCGACGCCGCAGCGGCGTTAAACCGGCTTTCCCGACATGGCAGGGACGCCTCGCCGAGGCGTCCGTGTAGATTGACGAAAGACGGTTAGCGTTTGCCAACCTATCATCAGCCTTAGCCCCTTTCGCCTGCGAGACTGAGGCCAGCGCGATGCGTTCCCTGGTGCCTTGAGCAGCCTTTGGTAAGGCGCTGGGAAAGCCTTATCCTCGGCCCGTGATGCATTATGATGCGTCCAATATGAGGTCCCTCGCGTTTGGACAACCAAGGTGGATTTTGAGGCTTGACCGGCATGCCGTAAAAGTCCTATAAGAGGCTTACCAACGTTTGGGTGGCCGACATACGGAAGGGGAATGACTATGGAAGTAATTGCGATCCAGACCGCCGGGAGTTGGTGGCAACGCACAGCTTGGTTGGCTGTGGCCGTCGGCTTCGCCTGCCGGGCAATGGGTGGACCGCTCCAACTGATCTCGACGCCTGACCCCTCGCAGAGTCCGCCAGCCGGGGGCTGCGGCGACTCCTGGGCGCCGATCATCAGCCCCGACGGACGCTATGTGCTTTTCGGCAGCACGGCCAACAACCTGGTGCTGACCGGCAACACCAACTCGCTGCTCGCCCTCTTCCCTGCGCCCGTCAACGTCTTTCTGCGCGACCGCACCAATGGCGTGACGACCCTCGTCAGCGTCAACTTCAACGGGACGGGCGGCGGCAACGGGAATTCGTGGCCTTCAGCACTTTCGACCAATGGCCGCTACGCTCTATTCGAGAGCAGCGCCAGTGACCTGGTGCCCGGCGACACCAACGGCTTTACCGACATCTTCGTCCGGGACCTGACCGAAGGCACGACGATGCTGGTGAGCGTCAGCACCAATGGCGGGAGCGCCAACGGCACTTCCCGCAGCGCGGTGATGACGCCGGACGGGCGCTACGTGGCATTCGTCAGCGAGGCCAACAACCTGGTGCCCGGTGACACGAATGGCATCCCTGACGTCTTTGTCCGGGACTTGCAGGCCCAGACCACAGTGCTTGCCAGCGTCGGCGCGACGGCTGTCGCATCTCCGGCGAATTCTGGCATCAACTTGAGCGCTTCGGAATCGCCGGATATCACTCCGGATGGTCGCTACGTTGCGTTCTACAGCACCGCCGGCAACCTTGTGCCGGGCGTGCAGACGGTTGGGGACATCTACGTGCGCGACCTGGTGGCTGGAACCACGATCTGGGCCAGCAGTGCTGCGCGGACGATCCTGCAGTCCTTCCAGACCATGTCGGGAATGAGTAATGCCGTCTGTTTCAACCACGCCATCAGCAGCGATGGCCAGTTCGTGGCCTACGAAGCCAGGCAGTTGCTTTACAAGGGTTCTGCGACTGCCGGCCTTATACTTCGTTATGGCCTGCAAACCGGCCTCACTGACCTCCTCCACACCAACGGCGCGGTTGCCACTGGAGCCGTTAACGACAACATAACGCAGGGGGCCGGTTATGAGGACGTGCGCAGTCTTGACATCACTCCGGACGGGCGATTTGTTGCGTTCATTGCCAATACGAACGGGAACTCCGGGGCCACGACGTGCGTTGAGATCTGGGATGCCCAAAGGGGTGCAGTCACCTTGGTCAGCGGCAACCTCAGTAATAGCGTCCCCACCAATTCGAGCTGTGACTGGCCTACCCTCGACTCAACTGGCCGGTTCGTCGCCTTCCTGAGCAGCGCCACCAACATCGTCACCAATCTCCTGGCCGGCCAGTACCACTTGTACGTTCGGGATATGCAAGCAGGCACCACCACCCTGGTAGATGGCGACACCAATAGCGTTGGTTCACCGATTAGCCCCGCAACCGGGCCGCGCATGAGCGCCGATGGCCGCTTCGTGGCGTTCGAGTGCCCTGATGCCAGCCTGGTGCCCAATGACCGCAACCACGCGTATGACGTGTTCGTTCGCGACTTGCAGACTGGGGGTCTTGAGTTGGTCTCTGGCCGGGACCCCTCCATGCCCTCCTTAACGCCCAATGGTGCCAGCATTCTCTCCACGGCTTCCGTCAGCACGGATGGCCGCTATATCGCGTTCTCAAGTGATGCCGACAACCTGGTGCCAAACGATGCCAACGGCTGCTCCGACGTCTTCCTGAGCGACCTGCTGCTCGGCACGAATATTCTAGTGAGCGTGGGCACCAACGGCCTGGCCGCCGATGGCGCCTCCTCTGAGCCGTCAATCAGCGGCGATGGCCGCTACGTGGCGTTCAACAGCGCCGCGGACAACCTGGTGCCAGGCGACACAAATAGGACTATGGATGTTTTCCTCCGGGACCTCCAGACCAGCACCACGGTCCTCGTAAGTGTGAACTCCAATGGCCATGGGCCTGGGAATGGCAGTTCCTATTCGCCCATCATGAGCGCTGATGGCCGATACGTGCTTTTCCATAGTCTGGCGGAAAACCTGGCCCCGGGATCGTATACTCCCGGAGTTGAGAACCTATTCCTGCGGGACATGCAGTTGGCCACCAATTACGGCCTGACTCAGATGCATTCGGGCATGCCCGTCGGAACCATGACGCCCAGTGGCCGGTTCGTTCTGTTCTCTGGAACCCTATCACCTTATTATTATTTACCCACGAGCCTATACCTGTGGGATTCGCTGTCGGCGGGCTTGATTTACACCAACGCCGCCACGGGGGTTGTAAATGTCGCCCTGAGCCCGGATGGCAATCGGATAGCGTATGCCGCGACTTCGTTGTGCGTTGTGGACCGCCTTGCCGGCACCAATGGCGTCATCAGCGCAACGAATGCCGGAAGTCACTCCGGGCTGCGCTTCAGCAGCGACGGGCGCTGGCTGGCTTATGTCACCCCACAGAACAACACGAACCAGGTTTACCTCTACGACTTCCAGTTTGGGACCAACCTGCTAGTCAGCCGCGGCTATAGTGCACGTGAGCCGGCTAATGCCAACTCGGATTCGCCGGACATCAGCGCCGACAATCGGTTCGTGGCCTACCGCAGCGCTGCCAGCAACCTGGTTCCCGGGGATACGAACGGCCTCCCTCACCTATTCCTCTACGATCGCCAGAACGGCACGACGACGCTCCTGAGTGCCAGCCGGCTCGGACCCTGGGCCGCCAACAACCGTTCGCAGACCCCCGTCTTTAGCGGCGACGGGCAGACTCTGGTATTCCAAAGCTGGGCTTCGGACTTGGCAGCTCAAGACTTCAACCAGGGCAGCGACGTGTTTGCCTATAGTCTGTATGCCTCCGGCTCGATACCCCTGTTCTCCGCAACCGCCCTGCCTGCAAGCGTCGCCGGACAGGGTCCCTGGATCACCTGGCCAGTGGTAGCGGGAAGAACCTACGTCGTGGAGTTCAAGAACAGCCTGGCCGATGCGGAGTGGCAGCCCCTCAGCGCGAGCATGACGGTGGTCGGGAGCCAGGCATACCTCAATGACCTCTCGGCCGGGGCGGGGCCAAGGTTCTATCGCGTAGAGGCCTATTGAAGAAACGACGTGTTTATGAATGCGAAGCATACCTCATCTTCCGCAAGACGAGTGACGCAGGTTTCCAGCCCGCTGTATCGTGGGTCTCCAAACCCGCCGCCCACGCGAATGCCAACGCCCGGCCACCTGGAAGCCGGCGATACAGCAGGTTGGAAACGTGCGCTACCTGCGCCGCAACGCACGGCGTTTACGTTCCTGGAGTTGCTTGTGGTGATCGTCATTATCACGCTGGTAGTAGCGATGCTGGCTCCCGCGTTCGCCCGGACCAGAACCAACAGCAAAGCCCTGCAGTGCCTGGACAATGAAAGGCAAATGGCGATTGGGTGGATCATGTACTCTGGCGACAATAGTGGCTGGCTTGCACCGAACTCTGATGGGACGATTGCCGGCAAAACGTCCGCGCATCCAGCGTGGGTTGCCGGCTGGCTAGATTCCAGGGCCGATGTCACGGACAACACGAACACGACGATGCTCCTTGATCACGTTATGTGGCCCTACGGCGCGTTCCTGGGCACCTACGTTGGGAACGACGCAACCGTCTTCAAATGTCCGGCCGACCGCTCCACGGCGCTGCAAGGGGGTGTGGCAATGTTTCGGGCGCGCAGCATCTCGATGAATGGCTTCGTAGGCAACCCGACGCGCGCGTACGATGGTTCTGCCAAGTATCCGGCCTACCACAAGCTGTCCCAAATCCTATCGCCAGCCATTACCTTTGTCATTTTGGACGAGCACCCGGCCAGCATCAACGATGGCTTTTTTGCGACCGCCCCGGACATTCTGTACCAGATTGTGGATTATCCCGCCAGCTATCATGCCGAGGCCGGTGGCTTCTCTTTCGCCGACGGGCATTCCGAAATCCACAAATGGCTTGATCCCCGCACCATGCCCTATTCTTTGGTTTTGAACGTGAGCCTTCCAGGCGATAAGGACGTGCTCTGGCTGTCCCAACATGCCGTTGGACTGGTGGTGTATCCGTAAGGGGTCGAAGCGCCTGCGCGAAACGGCCAAAAAGGGTGAGCCAATGACAATATCATGTATGCAGGCCGGGCCCGTGCCTGGGGTGGAATTATGCGGTCCAGATTCGCGAGCGAAATCGCCGCCTACCTGGACACTCGTGATTTTAGCGGATTGATGTCTGGGACCGCAGGAGCCAGAATGGCGCGCAATGGCATCCATTATTTCGCGGCTACGCTCCGGCGCGTTGGCGCTCTCGATTTGCCTGGCGGCGCTGGGCTGTCAGGCCGCGGAGGCTGACGGCATGTTCGAGCGGTGGTTCGCCGCGCAGACCAATATCGTTAGCTGGACGGCCGACTTCACACAGACGCGCGCGCTCAAGGTGCTGACGCAGCCGCTGACGGCTGCGGGCAAGGTGTGGGTGAAGGTGCCGGGGCTCTTCCGCTGGGAGCTGGGCAGCCCGCCCCAGACCATCGCGCTGCGGCAGCCCGACCAGTTGCTGCTGATTTATCCGCGGCTCAAGCGGGCGGAGCGGTATTCGCTGACCGATGTGCCGCCGGGACCGCTCCGGGACGCGTTGGACCTGCTCGACGCCAGCTTCCCGCGCGACCGAGCGACCATGGAACGCCGGTTCCGCCTGCTCTCCGCCACCGAGACGAACGCCCTGCTGGAGGTCAACCTGGAGCCGAAGAGCGCCGCCGCGCGCAAGTTCATCGGTCAGATCATGATTACGTTCCGCACGAATGATTTTGCGCTGACGGCCACGGCGATGACGTTCGCCGACGGCTCCAGCATGCGGAATGATTTCACCAATATCGTGATCAACCCGCCGATTGCGTCCGACGTCTTTTACCCCAAGCTGCCGCCGGATATCAAAGTGGTCGAGCCGCTGCGGCAGTAGAGAGCCTATGAACATCCTGCTGGTCCGCCCGCCCATCACGCTGGAAGTCGCCCGGCGGTTGCAGGCGTTCCTGCACCTTGAGCCGCTGGCGTTGGAGATTGTCGCGGGCGGGGTCTCGGCGCCGCACGAAGCGCGCATCCTGGACCTGGCCTCGGAGAAGAACGTGGACGGCGCGTTCCTCGAGTCGTTGGCGCAGTTCACACCGGACGTGATCGGCTTCACGGCCTATTCGAACGAGGCGGCGACGGTGAAGCGGCTGGCCGGGATGGCGAAGGCGCGCTGGCCGGAGGTGCGGATCATGGTGGGTGGCACCCATGCGACTATCGCGCCGGATGACCTGCGCACGTCGGGAACGATTGACCTGGTCATACGGGGTGAGGGAGGCACGGCCATGCGCGAGCTGATGCCGGTTCTGGAGAAGAAGGCTCCGTGGCCGGAGTCCGACGCGTTCCTGCCCACCGACTCGCCGCGGTTCGCCGAGCTGGCGGCACTGCCTCCCCCGCCGCTCCCGCCCTTCGACCAGGTGCCGCCCGCGCGGCGCGACCTGGTGGACCGCTCGCGGTATTACTGCATCTGGCACGGCAAGCCGGGGGAGCGGCTGCCGACGCTGTTCCCGCGCACCGCGGCGGCGCGCACCAGCGTGGGCTGCCCGCATCGGTGCTCGTTCTGCGTGGTGCATTTCCTTGCCAGCGGCAAATACGTGCGCCGCACGCCCGAGGACGCAGTGAACGAGATTCTGTCCATCCCGGAGGAGCACGTGTATTTCCTGGATGACGAGATGTTCATAGACGCGAAGCGGGCGGAGGCCATCGGGCGGCTGCTGCTCGAGCGGGGCGTGCGCAAGAGCTACGTGAGCTGGGCGCGCTCGGACACCATTGTGCGGCACCCGGAGGTCTTCAAGCTGTGGAAGCAGGCGGGGCTGACGATGATCTACGTGGGCCTGGAGTCTATGGACCCGGACACGCTGCGCGACTACAACAAGGCCGTCACGCCCGACGTGAACTTGCAGGCGATCGCCATCCTGCGCGCGCTGGACATCAGCCTGCATGCCTCGCTGATGGTGAACCCGGACTTCACCGAGGCCGATTTCGAGAAGGTGCGACGGGCGATTGGGATGGTCGGGCCGGCGGAGATGTCATTCACGGTGTTCTCGCCGCCGCCTGGCACGGAACTCTGGAAGAAGCACCACGCGGAGTTCTGCTGCCCCGACCCCTACGGTTTCTATGACGGCATGCACACCCTGCTGCCGACCAAGATGCCGTTGAAGAAGTTCTATAAGAAGCTTTCGATGCTATGGCTCTACGCGGCGCGGCACAGCCCGCTCATCCGCAACAAGCTGAAGGTGCCGTTAAAGGACCGGCTCAGGTTCTTTTATAGCGGCTTCTGGTACGGCTATAGCGTGCAGCATATTTACAAGGACTACGAGAAGCCGGGGGCCCGGTAGGCCCAGCAGATTCAGCGGGCGCACGACGCCGATCCAGGAGGAGGGTGTTCTGCGCGGCCATTAACGCCGCTATCGGTATCCCCGCGGCCCAGGGCACCGCCTCCAGTTCTTCGTTCGCTTCTGTTCAGGCTCCGTTCACCTGCGCCGGCGGCGAAGCAAGTCCAGGCGCCGCGGATATCGCTCTGCCCGAGGACGGCCACTCGCCGCTAAACAGGTATCTTTGGATCGCCCCGGCAACGGACCGCGGCATCAGCCCGGCGTCCGGGTCCGCCAAACCGAAGGCGTGGTCCCGATGCGGGCCTTGAAGGCGTCCCGAAAGTAGTTGGGATTCGCGTAGCCGACGGCGTAGGCGACTTCGCTGACGCGCTGCAAGGGATCGCGCAGCAGCGCCTTGGCTTTGGCAAGCCGGACTTGCTCGAGGTAAGCATGAAAGGTGATGCCAGTGGTGTTCGAGAACAGGGCAGAGAGATAGGCCGCGTTCATGCGGAGCGCGGCGGCCACATCGGCCAGGTGCATTGGCCGCGAATAGTGCCGGTGCACGTACGCCAGCATTTGGTCCACGACTTGCCGGCTGTCCGACTGCCCCGGGGCCGGCGTGGGCGCCAGCTCAGCCGCCTGGCCATTCAGAAGTTCGAGGCCGAGACTCGCGCGCCGGTTCCAGGACGCCTCCGCCGCCTCGAGGTAATGCGAGGGCATGGTCTTGGCTCCACAATTGCCGGAGGAGCACTCGACCTGCCAGAGCCGGGTTTCGCCCTTCGGGTGCCGGCGCTCGGCCTGCACGCGGCGCGGGGTTGACCCGCAAAACGGGCACGCCAATAGGTCGCGGCGACGGACGGCGGCGTTGCCGTCCGGCTCGGCGGTTTGCATCAATTCCATGGTCACGGGCCGGCTGGCAGCCCGCTCTCGCCAGGCCGGCGGACGAATAGGTTTATTGCGCGGCAGGACTCCGGAATAGTCCAAGCGGGCCTGCTGTTGCGCAGGCAGGATAAACCGGGCCGGGAGAATGTCAAGGCCCGGGATTCCTCATCGGCGCGCTCCGACCATCCGCTTGACACGCCCAGTGCCTTGCGGGAGGTTCCGCCATGCGGGAAGAAATGTTCACTGAATTGCCGGCTGCTCCGGCGCGAGGCTATGGCCGGTAACGAGATCGAACTCCTGCTGGTCGAGGATGACCCTAACGACGTCGAGCTCACACTGCTGGCCCTGCGCCGGCATCA
>Ga0335069_10002415_pt1 | contig 28776 bp, 22 predicted proteins | sample Lox_Sample_11_FD_206714 | JGI IMG/M metagenome (GOLD analysis project Ga0335069, IMG submission 206714) | Soil microbial communities from Loxahatchee National Wildlife Refuge, Florida, United States - Lox_Sample_1.1 | ecosystem: Environmental > Terrestrial > Soil > Wetlands | place: USA...
AATGCAGTAACAGTCCATCCTGTCGCGGCGGTCTCGGACCGCCGTCTCTTCGGCGCTCATCGAGCGCCGCTACAGTGGGCCGCTGTCGCTATTCTGTAGTTCTCAGTAACAAGTAATTGCTTATTGGCCCTTCTCGACGGGCAAGCCCTTATTCACCCAGTCCCGGCCGAAGTCGTTGGGGATGTAGAGCACTTTCACATTCGTGAATCCCAGGTTGTGGAGTGCTTCGTAAGCCGGCCTGACGTTCGGGCAGTGGTTCCAGGGGCAGCAACCACAGTACAGGACAATGAACCTCTTGTGGACGAGCAGCGCCACGCGTTTCCGTAGTTTCTCCAGATACTCCTGTCGCGAAGCGGGGCCGATGTACTCAGCGCTGGGGACATGCGCCTGCGGGTAAAGAACCTGGAAGCCGACGAAGATCGTGAGAGGTTTTTCGCCCTTAACGGATTGAATGGCCTTCACCAAATCCTCGGGGCTGATGAGGACGCTCGAACTCAATGAAGAAGCGTCGGGCGGTTGGCCCGGAGCGGCAGCAAGTGATCGATCCCTGATGCCCACGATCAGGGCAAGCGCCAGAAAGCTGCATGCCAGTGCAGCGCCGACTACACACCAGACCCTCTTCATGATCACCTCCGCACTCGTTGCCGTATTCCGCTTCTTTCTCCTATGCCAGCACTATACACTGCCGCAGGCCTATGGAGGATTACAGAATATGGCGACGCTGGGGATTGTGGTGATATTTTCCCTCGCCCCTTGGGGGAGAAGGTGACCGACGGAGGAGGTTGGGGGCCCCACGCTTTGCTTGTCGTGGGGGTGAGGGGGTCGTCGGTGCCACGGAACTCGACGCGGCGCAGAGGGAGCGCGGGTCAACCTCCTCACCCGTCTCGCCCCGGCTGGCGAAAACGCCGGCGGCGATCCACCCTCTCCCCCAAGGGGGCGAGGGCGGGGCAGATCAAATAATAGCGCTCGGAAACAGGGTTGGGTGGTTGAGCGGTCATACGAGAGTGACACGTCCACCACATAACCAGCGGCCACGCCGGAGATCTTGCGTATTGAGGCGACGCTAATTTGGACAGGCATGGTCATAGACCGCCGACCTTTCGGCGCTCAGAGAGCGCCGCTACAATGCGTCATCGCTCTCAGTGCCCGCCGGGGGCTCTCGCTTTAGGGACAAAATGGATATACTTACGAGTATGGGCCTCTCCACTCAGGTTGATGAACAGGTTCTCGACGCCTTCCGCCGCTGGGGCTACCTCCAGGCGGATCTGGATCCCTTGGGCCATCTGCGGCCGCAGCCACTTCCGGAGTTGGATGTTCGCGGCGAGGCGGCGGCTATAGCTCGTCGTTACTACTGCGGAACGGTGGGCGTCGAGTTCATGCACATCCCCGGCGTCGAGCGGCGCCGATGGATTCAGGAACGTATCGAAGCTGAACCTTCCCCGTTTGACTCCTCGCGTATTCTCGAACAGTTGATTCGCGCCGATGTCCTAGAGCAGGTTTTGCAGGCCCACTACGTCGGCACCAAGCGCTTCTCGCTCGAGGGAATCACCGCGCTCTTGCCGCTGCTCGACGAAGCGCTCGACCGGGCCGCGGAGTTCGGCGCCGAGCAGGCCGTCATCGGGATGAGTCACCGGGGCCGTCTCAACATCATGGTGAACGTGGCCGGGAAGTCTCCCGCGGACGTCTTCGCCGAGTTTGAGGACGTCGATCCGCGCAGCGTTCTGGGCGGCGGAGACGTGAAGTACCACCTGGGTGCGACCGGCGATTACCTGACCGCCCAAGGCCGCACGGTGAAGATCCATCTGGTGTCGAACCCCAGTCACCTGGAAGCGGTTGACCCGGTGGTGTTCGGCCGGGTACGCGCGAAGCAGACGCGCGCCGGCGCCGAGGGTACCCGCGCCGCGCTGGCTATTCTGATTCACGGTGATGCCGCGTTTGCCGGACAGGGAATTGCCGCCGAGACCTTGAATCTCTCAGGCCTCGAAGGCTATTCCGTGGGAGGCGCGCTGCACATCATTGCCAACAACCTGATTGGCTTCACGGCGAATCCGGAGCAGTTGCACACTTCCCGCTTCGCGTCGGACTTGGCCAAACGTCTGCCCATTCCGATCTTTCACGTCAACGCGGAAGATCCCGATGCGGTGGCGCGCGTCGGCCGCCTGGCTTTGGAATATCGCTACACCTTTGCGAGCAGCGTGGTTGTGGACTTGATTGGATACCGCCGCCACGGCCACAGCGAAATCGATGACCCGACGACCACGCAACCGGTCCGCTACCGCAAGATCAGCCAGCTTCCGCCGCTGTGGCAATCCTATGCGCAGAAGATCCAAGTCGATCCCGCCGCAGCCGTAGGCCGCATACGAAACGAGTATACCGAGGCGCTTTCCAAAGCGCGCACGATGCGGAAGAATCCTCGCCTCTATCAACTTCCCGGCTATTGGGCTCCGTTCAAAGGAGGTCCTTACAAACCCGCCTATGAAGTGGAGACGCGGGTCGCCGTTGAAGAGCTGCGCGCCGTCACGGAGGCTCTCACGCGTTATCCCGAGGGCTTCTCGATCCACCCCAAGATCAAGCGGCTGCTGGACCAAAGGCGCCAAATGGGTCGCGGCGAGCATCCCCTCGACTTCGGCATGGCCGAGGCTCTCGCCTTCGGTTCCCTCGTGCGGCAGGGAGTGCCGGTCCGCTTGAGTGGCCAGGACACGTGCCGCGGCACCTTCAACCAGCGTCACGCCGCGTTGATCGATACCGAGACGGAACAGGAGTACGTTCCACTCGCTCACGTGGGGGACCGCCAGGCAAGATTCGAAGTCTACAATTCCAGCCTCTCGGAAGCCGCCGTTTTGGGCTTCGAATACGGATACAGCCGGGACTATCCCGAAGCACTGGTCCTTTGGGAAGCGCAATTTGGAGACTTCGCCAACGGTGCGCAGGTGATCATCGACCAGTTCGTGGCGGCGGGCGAAGACAAGTGGGGATTGCTCTCGGGGATCGTTCTGCTGCTGCCTCACGGTTACGAAGGGCAAGGCCCGGAGCATTCGAGCGCGCGCCTGGAACGCTTTCTGTATCTTGCGGCTCGCGACAACATGCAAGTCTGCCAGCCCTCGACCGCCAGCCAGTACTTTCACCTCCTGCGCCGGCAAGCGTTGCGCGCTTGGCGCAAGCCCCTGGTGGTCCTTACTCCCAAAGGTATGTTGCGCAATCCCCAAGCGGCTTCGCCCCTTGCGGCTCTTGCCAGCGACAGCTTTCAGCCCGTGATCCCGGACCAGGAGGTCGGAGAGGCGGAACGTGTGATCCTGGCCACCGGAAGGATTCTCCACGAGCTGCGAGCGGAACGGCAGCGGCGGAAGAACTCCGACACCGCCATTGTCGCGTTGGAACAGATCTACCCTTTCCCTGAGGACTTGCTTGCCGCCGAACTCAACCGTTACGCTTCCGCGCGCGAAGTGGTCTGGGTTCAGGAAGAACCCGCCAATATGGGAGCGCTCACGTTGGTTACTCCGCGGCTCAAGCGTCTTGCCGGGGAACGGCCGCTGCGCTCGGTCAAGCGTTCCCGGAGTGCCAGCCCGGCCACAGGATCTGCGAAAGCCTACAAGGTTGAGCAGGAAGCTTTACTGAGCTTGGCCTTTGCGACCTTCTAACAGGCTGGGGAAAGACTCGTGTTTCCTGAGGTAGCGGCGACTTCACGTCGCCATAACTGCAATCGCTGCAATCCTCGCGTGGCGGGATAAACCCGCCGCTACACGTTTTTCCGCAGCCTCCTAGCGTCGAGGTGCCTGCTACCTGCCACTTGTGAAACGGCGGCGAGCCGGAGTCCCATGTCGCACACCCCTAGATAAGCCTCAGAGCCGCCGATAACGGGCAGGGTGCTGCCTGGGACGTAGGGGCGAGATGCAGGGCACAGGGAATAGGGAACAGGGAATAGAGAACAGGGAACAGTCTGGCCCCCCGGCCGCCTTTGTGGCGCGGTCAGGCGGTTCAGTGTCCGCGGTTTTGAGGTTGCGGGCGCCCGCGAGGGCCCGTCGACCATGGCGGCTCGGCTGGCGCACGGCAGAGCCGAGCGCTTGGGTCGTGGCGCTCGTTGCGTCGGGTCAGTGAATCGCAGGGCTGCGCTCTGCGCCAGCCTCAAGCTTTTGGACGACCTGGAAGGGGCCGAATTCAACCCCTGCGTCCGGATCATTCATGACATGCTCGGGCGAGGGAGGACGCGAAACGGTTTCACACAGAGGCCACCGAGGCAGGGCACAGAGAACACGGAGACGTTTTCGCGGGTGGCGCATACATCGATTTGTATGTATGCGACCTTTGGATAACTCCGCGATGTCAATCGACCGGGTGCCGTAAGTTCCGTGGCGTAGGGTCGCCCCGCGACCTTGGGGACGCATACATTGAGAAACAATGTATGCGCCACCCACGGAGAACAGGGAATAGGGAATGGGAAACAGGTTGGCCTGTCGGCCTGTAGGGGCGCACGGCCGTGCGCCCTGGGGCGAATGCCATTCGCCCCTACAGCCGGGAGAAGTGCCCGCCGCGCCGCCATGCCAAACTATTCCCTGTTCCCTGTTCTCTGTGCGCTAACTCCGTGCCCTCTGTGTGAACCTCTTTCCACCCGCCTAAGCGAGCGCCTATGCCGCACGTGAGTCCGGGTTCAAACCCCGGACGAGACACAGGGTCCCGAACCGAGGGGCGGGGCGCTGGGGTCGTGCCTCGAAGGTACATGTTATTAGTCTTGACATATTTACCATACTGATATACGCTGGCAGCGTTTCGCCGGTGCGCGGCGGGCGGGACGCTCAGGCCGGCTGGCCGTTACCCTACGATGTTTATGAAACGCGGGCACTTACGACCATTTCGGGCAAGATTACTGAAAGTTAAGCTGTTGAAGGCAAATAGGATAGCTTTCAGCGACCCTAGTGGCCGCGAAAAAAAACATTCGGTAACTCCTACGATGTTGATGAAAAGAAGCGACTTAAAAAGCGACATGTTGGCAATAGCTACGATGTCGATGAAAAATAAGGAACTTACGCGCTGCACCCTACGATGTTGCTGAAAACAATGGCAGTTACGGTCCGCTGCACGCTCGCGAAAAGCGTCCCTTTGACGTCGTTGAGAACCAACGATGTCGGCGCTCATAGAGCGCCGCTACAGCGCGCGCCGTCGGGTCGCCACCGAGACTCCCAGGGGGCACTCGGGGTGACAGTGCGATCACACTTTCTCCGCAGCCTCTTCAGCCCGGCAGGTTTGAGCTGTAGCGCCGGGCTTCAACCCGGCAGGTGCCGCCCTAAAGGACGGCGCTACATTGCACGGAGGGGCGGGACGCTGCCGTCGATAACGGACAGGCGATCACCTCGAAGGTTGGGGCAAGCGGCGCCTAGTCCATCCGCGGTTATCGCCGGATTGGGGTCAAGGTGCTCCTTCGGTTGGCTGCGGATTTCGTGGTAAACTCGCTGGGGATGATGGCGGACCGTCCTTCCGCTCGCGAGTCTTTGGGAAGCGCGCCAGAGAAGTCAGGAAGAGTGCCGCGTTTCCGGCAGCAGGCGAAGAACGGGGAGTGCCCTAGTTTCGGGTGTAGCGCCGGGCTTCAGCCCGGCAAATGCCGGCCTGAAGGGCCGCGCTACTTCAAATGAGGACACTACCGAAGAACGCAGCATCCTGCAAACAGTCTTGAGTCCTCCTTTGTAAGCCTTTGAGGGCCCATAGCTCAGTTGGTTAGAGCAGCGGACTCATAATCCGTTGGTCCCAGGTTCAAGTCCTGGTGGGCCCACCAACCGTTTCAATGATCTGAGGGAGGATGGAAGAGGGGAGCGGAGTGTTGGTTTGCGGCCGGGCTGCGGATGGAAGCTTGCTTTCTTCCCTTTTGAGCTAACCTCTCCGGCTTGGTGCGGTTGGCGAGAGTCATGCCCAAAGTTCTTGCGGAGTCTGTGGGTAGGGCGAAACAGAAGAGCTAGAGCCCGGAATCCGCAGACAACGCCTGGCAAGAGTTCACGGGACGCTACGCGCATCGCGCCGCCGTGGGTCGGAATTTCATTTTCGCTCTTGAGGTGAATCGACATGACGGATGAGAAGGCCGATAAAGAGAATCGCGAGTTCAATCGACGGACCTTTATTGGAGCTGTGGCGGCGGTCGGGGCGGGCGCGGTGTTGGCCAGTTGCAAGAAGAGTTATCCGGCGGTGACCTTTGTGGACGCGGCGCCGGACGGCCCGGTCCTTAAGGCGGGATTGATCGGCTGCGGGAATCGCGGTACCGGCGCGGCCCTGAACTTCCTGAAGGCGGGACCCAACCTTAAGATCGTAGCTCTGGGTGACGTTCTCCCCGACCATCTGGCTGCGTGCCGCCAAAATCTTGCCCAGGAGGCGCACGTACAAGTTCCCGACGACCACTGCTTTGTCGGTTTCGACGCTTACAAGAAGGTGCTCGCCGACGACGTCGATGTGGTTCTGTTGGCCACGCCGCCGCATTTCCGGCCGATTCATTTCGACGCGGCCGTGGAAGCCAAGAAGCACTGTTTCCTTGAGAAGCCCTGTGCCGTGGACGCTCCGGGCGTGCGTTCCGTGTTGGCGACGGGCCAGAAAGCTACAGCGTACAACCTCACGGTGGTGTCGGGTACGTTGTGGCGGCACGATCGCCCCCATCGCGAGACCCATAATCGCGTTTCGCACGGAGCCATTGGGCAGATTCTCGGCGTTCGTTCCCGCTACAACGTGGGACAGTTGTGGTACACGCTGCGGAAGAAGGAGTGGTCCGACATGGAAGCCATGATCCGCGACTGGGTCAACTGGCGTTGGCTTTCCGGGGACCATATCGTTGAACAGTTTGTGCACAATCTCAATACCGTCCTCTGGTTCACGGGGATGACTCCGGCAAAAGCCGTCGGCGCCGGAGGCCGTGTGCAACGCGTGACGGGAGACCAGTACGACCACTTCAACGTCCAGTTCACGTATCCCAATAATACAATTCTGGATTGCATGTGCCGGCAGATCGACGGCTGTGCCGATGATGTCTCCGATTTCCTGTTGGGGACGGAAGGCTACACGAATTGCAAAGATACGATCTTCGACCTTACGGGCAAGGTCGTGTGGAAATACCAGGAACCAGGGCAGGAGCCCGGACAGACCAAGTTCAATCCCTACGATCAGGAACACGTTGATTTCGTCAACGCCATCCGCACCAACAAGCCCGTCAACGAAGCGGAGCACCTGGCGCAGTCCACGTTGATCGGCATTATGGGCAGGACCGCGGCCTACACGGGGAAAGAAATAAAGTGGGACGAGATCATGGACTCCAATGAGCGCTTCGGCCCCACCGAATACGCCATGGGACCGGTGCCGATCAAAGCGGAAATTCCCGTCCCTGGCGACGCCGCGAATGTCGCCAAGAACGCGCGCGCGTAGTCTTGCGAAGCGTACCGCCCCGGGTTGTCCGTAGCCCCGGGCGTCTCGCCCGCCGTGGCTGTAGGGGCGGTGTATGACCGCCGTCTTCGGCGCTCATAGAGCGCCGCTACAACGAAGTGCTGTCACTGTGTTCTGCGAGCTTCAGCAGTCGGCCTGCGAAGTGGCAGCGCGCAGTTCGCTCGTCAAGGACTCCAGTGACTCAGCTCGGCCGCTGAAGACCGAGGCCAGGATCATGAGTCCGTGCAGCGTGTCTTCGTTGAAGGGTGCAAGGCGGTAGCGCGTTCGGAACCTCGCCTGCAAACTCTCGCGAAGGGCGCTAAGCCTCACCGCCAGCCCGCCCGAGAGCAGCAGATTCTTCCACGTCGCTTCCGGCCATAACTGCAACGCACAGTCATGGTAACTGTCGGCCATGTTCTTGAAGGCCGCGCGAAACAGATGGCCGGCGGTGAGATTGTCGCCGCGGATATTCCCGATCAGCCCCCGTTTCCCTCGCGTGCTGGAAAAGAAGCTCAGATCCACTTCCAGGTCCGTCGCCGGCACGTTCTCCACGGCACGAGTGATGGCTTCCCAGGCGTCGTTTGCCGCTTCCGCACCGGGCAGTTCGCACAGCAGTCCCACCAAGACGTCGAGCGCGCGCCCGGCCGGCACACCGGTGAACGTGTTGAGGAATCGTCCCTCGAAGTACGGGCGTGTCTGATACGCGCCTAGCGTAAGGTGCGGAGTCAACCGGCTCACCTGCGAGCCCGTTGCGATGTTCACCGAGAGATCATCCATGCCGAATAGCGCCCCCAACAGAGCACATTGATAGTCCCCGACCGGCGTGTAGCAGGGGATCGATTTCCCCTGCATATCCAGATGACCCACTACCTCTCCGCAGTTGCGCAGCGGCGGCCAATGGAGGCTCGCGAGGCGCAACTTCTCGATGACGCGCTCGTGCCACCCCAGCGTCTCCAGATTGAGCGCTCCGTAGGCTGCGCCGTTGGTGAGTTCCACTCCCGGATCCGTTTGGCACAAGGCACTCAGCACAAAGTCGGGGATCGAGACCGGCGTAAGGCCCGATGCGAGCTTGCCTTGCTCGGCAAACCAGAAGAGGTACGACAGCGGCCGGCCGGGGTCGAGTTCCCGTCCAAGCTGCCGCACTTCTTCGGAGTCGAGACGCCGCGTGAGCACGTCGAAGTAGGACCCATGCCCGGAAGGATGCGGCTCCGCGGCACGCTGGTCGCGCCAGGTAATGCAACTCGACCTTGCCTCACCTCGGCTGTCCCGAAGCACCATCCCATGCATTTGGGAGCACATCACCAGGCCTTCGCAGTCCGGCGCCTGCGCCGCAAGTTCCGAGATCAAGGCTCCGACCGCGTTCACGACGGCACTGGGGTCGTATTCGCAGTGGCCCGGCGCCTGGTGGATAAGCGGCGGCGGGAAGGCCATGCGGTGCACATGCCTCAGGGTGTGCGCTTCAGGGTCCAGGACTGCACCCTTGAGGAAGGAAGTCCCGATATCAATACCAAGAAAAGACACGCTTGCTCCTGGTCTGTTGCGCCCTTCACGTGCCAGGCGGCTGGCCGTTCTGGGCCGCAACGAAAGTCCCTATCTTACCCCTGAGCCAGAAAGCCGCCATCGACAACCAGCGAAGTGCCCGTGATGTACGCAGCATCGCTCGACGCCAGGAACCGGACCGCCTTGGCGATGTCTTCTCCCTGCGCAAATCGCCCCAGGGGAATCTTGGCTATTAGCCGTGCTTCTTCTTCCGGACGATTCTCGATGTGGTAGCGGAGCAGCGGTGTGTCCGTGGCGCCGGGGACGACGCAGTTGACACGGATTCCGTAGGGCGCGTAGTCCAGCGCCGCAGCCCGCATGAACGCCATCAAACCGCCCTTCGTAGCCGCGTACCCGGTGTATTTGGGAAAGCTGATAAAGGCGTGGGCGGAGGAACAGATGATAATGGCGCCCTGCCTTTGCGAGCGCATGAGCGGGAGGACATGCTTGCAGCAGAGGAACGTTCCTCTGAGGTTGACGGCAAGCATCTGGTCCCAGTCGGCGTCGGGGGTCTCCGCCAGCGGCAGATTGATTTGCACCGCGGCGTTGGCGAACAGAACATCCGCCCTGCCGAGGCTGTTGGCGACGGCCTCCATCGCGTGTTTCACTTCGTTCGCCTGGCTGACGTCGGTCTTCAGAAAGAGCGCCCGGCCTCCCCCCGCGGTGATTTGATTTGTAGTCTCCTGTCCGTTCTTCACGTTCCAGTCGATTATCACTACCTTGGCTTTCTCGCTCGCAAAGAGCAGCGCTGTGGCGCGACCAATGCCTGACCCGCCACCGGTCACCAGAACGACTTTGTCTGAGAATTCACCCATACCGTCTCCCCCAACGGCGCAATTGAGAGCACTTCCGATCAAAGGTCTGATCTCATCAGGAAAACCACCCACAGGCGCACGCGCTCCGCGTTAGCCGGGCGATTCCGAGCGGGCCTCAAAACGGGTTTGACCGTAAACGAGATCACGGAGCGGGTCAAGGGGAAAAGGCGCCAGGTAAGCTCGTCGCGAAATTCCTTGGGTCAAGGCTCGGTGATGGCCGGCGCGCAGGCGGAGCAGAACGCGGCTTGTTTCAGGTCGATGCGTTCCACGCCGTAAGAGGAACTCATGACGCAGGTGTAGTCCGCACAGTGCCGGAGGCCGTAGGTGTGGCCGAGTTCATGAAGGGCTTCTTTCAGCAGACGTTCACGGAGCAGACCCGAATCTTCCGGCAGGCCGTAGAATTCCTGGCGCAAGCGATGTGCGGAGACGACGGCGCGGCCCTCGGTGAGTTGTGCTTCGCCGAACACGAAGGTGAGAACGGGGATGTAAAGGTCGAGATCGGTAACCGCGAGCACCTTCCAGGGGTCCTGTGACCGATGGTTGAGGAGCTTCTTCAAGATTGCGGTCGAATGATATTGCCGCCGTTGCGGATTGTAGGCGAACTCCGCGTCCAACGCCGCAGGCTCGAGCGAACACGCCGCGTGCAAGCGCTCGGTCAAGCCTTCCGCGAGCGAACCCAGCAGCGCCCGGTCGAAGCGGCCAATCGGCACCAGAGAGATGATTCGCATCATGCGGCCGGAGTAGACTTCTTGAATCCGTATTTCTTGATTTTGTTATAGAGCGTCACGCGATCGATGCCCAGCACCTTCGCGGCATGCGTCTGGTTCCATTCACAGATTTCGAGCACGTGCAGGATGTGCGCGCGTTCCACGTCCGCAAGCCCCAGGCCCCCCTCCGGCACAGCCGGTGCTGAGACCTGGAGGGGAAAGTCCGCCGCCTGGATTTCCGGCTCCCTGCCAATCACCATGGCGCGCTCGATGGCATTTTCAAGTTCCCGCACGTTGCCGGGCCAGCCGTAGTTCATGAGCAAGTCGAGAGCCTGCCGGCTGAGGTTCGTGAAGCGCTTATTCATGGCGCGCGAGTACTTGCGCAGGAAATGATCGGCGAGCAGGGGAACATCCTCTTTGCGCTCGCGCAAGGGAGGAATCGTGATACCAAAGACATTCAATCGGTAGAAGAGGTCGGGACGGAAGGTGCCCTCGGCGACCAGCTTGTTCAGGTCCTTGTTCGTGGCGGCGATGGTGCGAAAATCCACCTTGATCGCCTGCGCACCGCCCACCCGGGTGATCTCTTTCTCCTGCAGGACCCGCAGCAGGTCTGTCTGGGTTTTGAGGCTGATATCAGAAATCTCGTCGAGAAATACCGTGCCGCCCTCGGCGACTTCAAACTTGCCCTTCTTGCGATATTGCGCGCCGGTGAAGGCTCCCTTTTCGTGACCAAAGAGCTCGCTTTCGAGCAGGGATTCCGTGAGTGCGCCGCAGTGGATAGGGACCAGGGGCATGAAGCGGCGCGGACTCAGATTGTGGATTGCGCGCGCCACCAGTTCCTTACCCGTGCCGCTTTCACCCTGGATAAGCACGGTTGTATCGTTCGGGGCCACCGTGCGGATGGCTTCCAGCACACGCTGCATGGGGCGGCTTTGCCCCACAAGCTCTACGGCCTGAGCTTGTTCCAGGTTCGCGCGCAGACGCAGGTTTTCATCCCGCGTACGGCGCATCTCCAGCGCTTTTTCCACCGTGTGCGCCAGATCCTCTGGATCGAAGGGCTTCATGATGTAGTCGTAGGCACCGTCCTTGAGCGCCTTGACGGCCGTCTCCACTGAGGCGTAACCCGTCATGATGATGACGATGATGTCCGGATCCACCTCTCGCATCTTCCGGTGTAAGTCGAGGCCGTCCATGCCCGGCATCTTGATGTCTACCAGTGCCAGGTCCCACCGGTGGCTCGGCAGCTTCAACAGCGCGTCGCGGCTGCTGTCCGCCGTGTCCACGCTGTAGCCTTCTTCCTCGAACCATTTCCCCAGCGAGTCGCGAACCACCGTCTCGTCGTCAACGATCAGGATGCTGGCTTTTGAGTTCATAACGCACTCCTAGGAATTGCTGGTTTGTGATTGCCGATTGAAAGTCCAGGATAAATTTGCTGTTCTCCATCGACAACCATCAATTGCCCATCAGCAATTGTTCGCTTCACGCCCCGGTACCAAGCCTGACAGGCGGCTCTTCGGGCAGCAAGATCGCGAAAGTGCTGCCCTTGTCAGGCGTGGAGGAGACCTCGATGTTGCCTCCGTGCTGTTGCACGATGCCCAGGGCGATGGCAAGTCCGAGGCCGGTGCCTTTTCCCTCTTCCTTGGTGGTGAAAAACGGCTCGAAAATGTGAGGGAGGACCTCGGGTGGGATTCCCGGGCCCCGATCGTGAACCGCCACGCGGCCCAGACGGCGAGCCGGGTCGTAAACACTCTCAACCTCCAGCCGCCCGCCCTGCGGCATGGCCTCGATCGCATTCATTAGGATTCCCAGCAGCGCTTGTTGCACCTGGCCCGCGTCGCAATAGAGCGGCGGAAGATCCGGCGCCAGGCGCTTCGCGAGTTCGACACTCTGCAGGGTCATCTGGTGCCCCACCAGCAACAAGCAGCGTTCCACGATGGCATTCAAGTCGTTCTTCTGCGGATTGATGGGAGTCTGCCGCGCGAAGGTCAGAAGGTTCTTCACGATGGCTCCACACCGCCGGCTCTCGCCTTCGATAATCTGCAAATATTTCTGGGCTTCCGCCAGCCGCTGGCCTTCTGAAAAGCCCTTGCTCGAAAGGCGCGAGACGAGCTTGCTGTAAGTCAGGATTCCCGCCAGGGGATTATTGATTTCGTGCGCCACTACCGCAGCCAGCTTGCCCAGCGACGCCATCTTGTCGGACTGGGTCAGGCTGCGGTAGGCACGTTCGAGTTCCTCGGTTTTCTGCCGAACGCGTTCCTCGAGTGTCTCGGTCCACTGATGGTTTTCGGCCTGCGCTTTCCGCAATTCCTGCGTCATCTGGTTGAAAGCGACCGCGAGGCTGCCGATTTCGTCCTGACTCGTCTCGGGCAACAGATAATCGAGATCGCCCTGCGCCACATGGCGCGTGCCTTCGGTCAGCCGGTGAACGGGCTTGTAAACCGTCAACCAGATCAGCCACGCCGAAAAGAGGCTCACAATCAGCATGGACGCGGCCGTGAAGATCAGCACCTGGCGTTGATGCCGGGCGACGGCAAGGTCGGTGGCGGCCAGCGAGAGATTGGTGTCGAGCACGCCCAGCACCTGGCTGCTGCCCGTGTGGGCGTGGCAAGCGGCGTTCGAACAGTCGGGCTCGTTTTCGATGGGCCGGATCAGCCCCAGCACCCGTGTGCCGTCGCGCGCGGTGTAGATACGCATGCGGTCGGGCCGGTCAAGATGCATCAGCGGCTGCGCTTGCGCGTGGCAGGCGTAGCACGCCTCCGCTTTCTTATCCACGAACTGGCCTACCTCGCGGTCGTCCGTCGAGAAGCTGATCTGGCCTTCCTTGTTGAAAATGCGGATGCGGCTGATGCCGTTTTCGTGCCCGATGGTGTTGATGATGTGAAAGACTTCATCGCGCTGGTTGTGGAGCATGGAGTAGCGGATGCTCCGGCGAATGGTGTCGCTGATACGGTCCGCGGCTTGGAAGGTAATCTCCTGCTCGGACTTCCGCCAGAGGCGTAGATTCCAGTAGCCGTAGAGACCAAACAGCACGGCCATGCCGGCGACCACACAGGCTGTCAGCTTGATGGCGAGACTGTGAGTTACGCGCGTCATAAATAGGTGTCAGGCGCCAGGTTTCAGAACTGCGGCTTCCGTTGATAACTGATACTTGGCACCGGGAACCTCGGTTTCAAACACATTCAAATAGCGTACGGCTAAGCCGAAAAGCAGAAAGCCTACTCCCACCATGGAGAGGGTCACGGCCACCTCTGTCCAACGCGGGAAATAGTGGACTCCCGAGGAGGCTTCGAGGCCCGTGACCGAGACGTTCAGGCGATTCAACAGAAAGCCCGTGATCACGAGAATCGCCGCGGCAAACAGGCCGTCTGGATTTTGCCGCACCTTGCGAATGAAAAGCAGCGGCAGCGGGAGGAGCACGCCCAGTGACGTCTCCAGAATGAACAGGATCGTCTCCGTCGAGGGCTCACGCAGGCCGCCAAGCGCGTGACGGCTCCCGAGGTCTTCGAACCTTAGCGTTGCGTACAGCACCAGCACCACGGCCATTGCCCGGCCCAACACTTCGAGTAAAGGCATTTCAATCTCGCGCCCAAAAGTTCGCGCGCTCAAATTGGATTCGAAGATCACCATTGCCAGGCCCACTGCTACTGCGGATACGAAGAAGAAAACCGGCAGCAGTGGCGAGTACCAGTACGGGTGGAGCTTGGCGGGCACGATCAGGAACAGGCTCCCGAGCGACGATTGATGCAGCGTCGAAAGCAGCACGCCGACAATCACCAGTGGGATGGTCAGCCCTTTGATGACGCGAAGCGGGGTCCGAAGGTGGAAGCGCTCGAAGACGGCCGGGGAAAACTCCAGGGCCAGCACTGTGAGATAGAGCATCACGCACCAGGCGACCTCGAACATCACGGAGTGGGGGTTCCACATGATCAGCGGATGCCAGATGTTGTAGGGCTTGCCCAAATCATAGAGCAGCGCCACCACCACGAGGCCATAGCCGAGAAACGCGGTGAGGATCGAAGGCCGCAGCACGGGGCGGAAACGCTTGATGTGAAATACATACACGATGGCCGCCAGCGTGAAACCGCCCGCGGCCAGACCTACGCCGCAGAGCACGTCGAAGCCGATCCACAACCCCCAAGGGAATTGGTCCGAGAGATTGGTGGCAGCTCCCAAGCCCCTCGTGAAACGCAGTACGCTCGCGTAGAAGCCCGCGGCCAGAATCGCCGCCAGCACGAGGCGCCAGAAAGTGGGCTTGGGGAATTTCATTGGTCACCAAACAGGCAGTCTTACTTTGTTCGACGCGATTGCTCCATCGGGTGATCGGGCCATTGGCATCTTGGGGCCTGCCTCCTTACTTAGCTGCTCCGCTTGCGTGGCCATATGTTGTTTCTCCACGAACTTGTCTTGTCTGCAATGGCCCGATGACCCGATCAGTCAATGGCCCGATTCTTCCTTCTCTACTTCTTGCCTCCGTCTGGTAATCCACCATATTCCCCCGAGCAGCAGCCCGCCCAGCGTGACCACGGAGGGAATTCGCGAGAGTGCGCGGGAGGTCAGCAAAGGCATGGGGTCGCTCGGTAGATTGGTGGGAAGCCCCAATTGCTCGAAGGGGACGGCGGAAAGGTACAACACGGAGGTGCCTCCCACCTCTTGCTTTCCGTAGATGTGCTGGAAATACCTTCCAGGTTCCGCCGACAGACGCTTCTCGGCCTCGGCCAGCAGGTCCCGCCGCTCTCCGAAGATGCTGGCCTGGACGGGACAGGTTTCCGTGCAAGCCGGTTGGCGGCCTTGGGCTTGCCGCGGCCCGCACAGGTTGCACTTCTTCACCTTGGGGAGCACGGCTTTCCATTCGTAACGTGGGATTCCGAAGGGGCAGGCCATCATGCAGTACCGGCAACCCATACGGCGGTCCGGATCGTAAACCACCGGCCCCGCAGCCGTTTTTCGCAACGCGCCCACGGGGCAAACCGAAGCACAGGTAGGGTCCTGGCAATGCATGCAGAAGCGGCGCACGAAAAAACTGCCATGCGTCTCGACGACGTTCAGGGTGTCAGCCGAAAGCTCCAGGTTAATCAGCGTGTTGCTCGAGGGAAGGCCGTTGGCCTCTTTGCAGGCTGCCACACAGGAACCACACCCAATGCATCGTGTGGTGTCTACCAGGATGGCTTTGCTCATCTTCGCGGCATCTCCAACGTGCCAGAAGAGCACCGGGAAAAGTGCGATTCGCTGGATTTATCAGCACGCAATGTGCCGAGAAATTCAGCGTTTTGGCGATCCTGAGCGCCAAATAGTCTGATCCGTTGCCTCGTTTTCTGCGGGTACACGGACGGGTCGTGAAATTACGCAATATGGTCACTTTGTCGGAGTGCGGCTTGAAAGCGAGGTAGGACCTGTGGAAAGAAGATGGGGTCGCGCTCAATCGCTGGCGCGGTGCAGGAATTCTCGCTCAAAGGCCGTCCAGACCGGCGCGTCCAGCTCCCCGAGGCAGTCGGCGGCGGGCATGCCGCCGTCCAAATGGGTGGTTCCAAGAGCCAAGTCCGGCAGCGCATGTGCCGAGAGGAAGTCCCGGAAGCGTGTCATCTCGTTTTCGAGCCAGTGGATGGCCCGTTGGCCGCTGGGGAGGGCTTGGGCATCCCGGTTCGTCGGGACCACGTAACAAATCCAACCGAGGCCGTAGGGCTCGACCCTGACCCAGTCGGGGTGGTCTTGCAAACGGCTATTCGTTGCCAGGATACGGCTGCTGACTGCCGCGGGCACGGCGATGGAGCGCCCAGCGTGTTCCAAGCGGAAGAGCGGCTGCCCGGCCCTCACGTGGCTTCCGACCTTGGGCAGTTCGACGTGGTGGATCTTGCCTACGATGTGAGCGAGGAAGGCGTCGCCGCCCATCTCGATTCCACCCGTGGGATCCGGTTTGAGCCAGGCATGCCCGGCCGACAAGTAAACCCCCTCAGGCAGTTGACGCCACACGCTGACGTCCGCCGCTCGGGACCCCGCCCGCCGTGCCTTCTGAAGCTCCGCGTCCGCGTGCCGCACGCGCCACTTCTCCAGCGTCAGGTCAACCAGCACCAGCAATATAAACATCAGCGCTACGAAGATCGCGACCACGGATACTCTCCCTGCAACTTTACCTGCGGCACATCCTGGCGCGTTTCCTCAGGACAGCAGCAGTTCCGAAACGACCTTTTCCCACTGGAACTCAGGGACCATGCTCAGCACGTCGCCGATGGCGTGCCCGCCGTCCTGGAGCCGCGCTTCCGATGTGGGGTCAATCCGCGCGTGGAGCGTCGAGACGGATTCTTCCATCCAGCGCTGCGCCAGCCGTCCATGCAGCAGGTTCTTCAGATTGCCGTCCACCGCAGGCGCCTTAACGGCCACAAGCCAGCCGGCTCCGTAAGGGTCCCGATGCACGGCGCCCGGGTCACGCAGGATTTCCGGGTTAACGTCCACGACCTCACCTTCGATGGGAGACAGCATGTTGAAGCGGTGGCTGCCTCTTCCTACCATCCAACCCTGTTCACCTTGGCGCAGCCAGCGTCCGCGCGCCGGCAAATCGAGTGTGTCGATCTGGCCCACGAGGCGTGCCGCGAAGTCGTCCAACCCGACGCGCACGACCTGTGGCGACTCCTGCATAGCCCAGGCGTGTCCAGGATGGTAGGAGAAGTGCGCGGGAACCTTGTAGCCTCCTACGATGTTCATGGGGGAGGGAATCTCGTTGCCCGGCTTCAGTTCCTCAGATCTCCGGGCTTCCATTTCCTGCGGCTGGCGCCGCTGAAGGTAGTAGTCGACCGTGACGAAGATTACGAACGTTGCGACGACCAGTGCTGCTACCATGGTGTCCACCTCATGAGGCCCGGCCCTGTCGGCCCGCGACGGCGCTTGATGATCGCCCGCACGTTATGACGCTGTTACAACGTGCCCACGGCGGTCACGGACCGCCGCTACCGTGCGCCCGCGAGTTGCAGATTGCCGCGGCTGCTCACAGCTGCCACGCTGACTGTGCGGGGGCAGGGCGCGTCCTTCCGATACCATTCCTTGCAGTCCGGGGGCCTTCGGGCGAGAAAATCCGAAGCACGGCGGTATGGTAAATCGTTTTGAATCAATCGATTAAGGATCGCGTGGGTTGCCAACCGCAACGGACTTTGAGTCCGATCCTGCGGCAATTGTTGCGTTCGTCAACAGTTGCTGCTCGATGAGTGCCGCTTCTGTTCCATAAGCCATGTATTTTGAAGGCCTTACGTGGCCGATGCGTATTGCAATGGTTGCCGTTGCGGATCTCACCGGGCTGACGCGCCGCCGCGCCGCGTGGTCGCGGTGTTGAGGACGAGCACACCTCTGCAGACTATGTCGTCCACGCGTAGGCGGGGACCCCATTTGCAGGTCGGCGCGGGTGCAAGCCGCGCCAGAATGGCTTCCTGCCGCGGGAACGACGGCGGTTCGCCGGTGATACCGACCGACAGGCTCGCTCCGCGTCGAACCACGGCGCATTCTACGCAAGGCGCCGCCTGGCGGGGGAACTTGGGATAGCTGTCAGCGATTTGCGGGCCGGTGTTGCGGGAGGAATTTGAAGTTGCGCAGCAACGAGGGCAACAGGGAGAAGGGGCGCAGTTGCTTCGGGGCGCGCCGCACCGGCGGCGGGAGCGCTTGGCGCATCAGCGAATCCAGGCTCAAATCCGCCAAGACCTCTTCGAGCATTTTTGTATCGACCGTTCTCTGGCCGACAGCAAAGCCCAGTGCGAGGCAGTTGAAGCAGATGTCGTTAATCAGCCGCGGAATGCCGCGACTGGCTTTGGCGATCAGGGCCAGGGTTTCGGCGGGAAACGGGGAATCCCCGGTATAGCCTGCGACGTTCAACCGGTGACGCACGAATCCTGAGACCTCGCTGGGAGTGAGGGGAGTGAGGCAGCGCAGGACGGAGATCCGTTGCAGCAATTGCGCCAGCGCAGGCCGCCGCAGTTTGGCCGCCAACTGGGGTTGCCCCGCGAGAACCACTTGCAGCAGTTTCGCCCGCGGGGTTTCAAAGTTGGAGAGCATGCGGACCATCTCGAGAATGGGCTCGCTGAGGTTCTGCGCTTCATCGATGACGACCACGACGCGGCGGCCGGCTGCCGCCTCCTCGATCAACAACGCGTTCAGCCGCGCATGGATTGAGGCGAGGTTATCGCTCCCGCCGGCGACGCCGAGGTCCTCACGCAGGTACTGCAGGAACTCACGCTCGTTGCAGCGTGTTTGGAACAAGAAGGCCGTGCGGGCGGTCGCCTTCAGTTCGTCGAGCAGTTGGAACAACAGACACGTCTTGCCCATGCCGGGCCGCGCGATCAGGGCCAGGAAACCGCAGCCGGACTCGATTCCGTAAGCCAGCGAGGCAGCCGCTTCCAGATGTGACGAGCTGGGGTATAGATAGCGCGGGTCCGGGGTGGGGCCGAAGGGTTGTTCGTGCAGCCCATAGAAGTCCAACAGCATTATCACCTCACGGCGAGCCGCTCCGGAGTTCATTCGCAAGGCCGCGTGAACGCCGGCGGAGTTTCGTAACTTGCCCGAATCAGTTGTGTGGTGCTAGCCCACTATAAGTGTACATCGAATCTCCGGCAATTGCGTGGGGAATAACGCCGTGCGGCGCTGTCCTCATCCTCCCCGGTTGCGCCCCATAACCGGCAACCCAAGAGCGCGGCTGGCCAGAAGGCGGCGGCGTAAGGTTCGTCGGAGCCTGTGAGTTGCTCTTGTTTAGGAAAAGACCTCCGCCGCGCAGGAATGGCTTGGCTAGTTCCTTTCCCTCGCTGTGGCGGGGAAGGTCTCAATCCGGATTGACGATTTCCGATTGTCGATGGACGATTACAAATCCTGCTTCTCCCAAGAAGCTGGTTAGAGCCCCCAGAGCACCTTATCCTTAACCGTGCGCTGTCATCCTGGGCGCAGCGAAGGACCCCGGTAGTTCGCTCGTGTCAGCGCAGCGGGGAGACTGCAGGGGTTCTTCGCTGCACTCAGAATGACATCTTGAAAAGCTCCATCGTGAATCGACAATCATTCGTACCTCAGCGCCACCATGGGGTCAACGCGGGCGGCTCGCCAGGCCGGGACGCAACAGGAGACGAGCGCGATGCCGCCGAGCAGCAGCGCGACGCCGACCAAGGTCCAGGGATCGGCGGGTCGGACGCCGTATAGCAAGCTGGCCATGAAGCGCGTGAGTCCCAAGGCGCCGAGCAGGCCGAGAATTGTTCCGCTCCCGGCTAGCAACATGCCTTGACCCAGCACGAGGCCCAAGACCGTCTGACGTGAGGCACCCAGCGCGAAGCGCACGCCCAGTTCATGCGTTCGCCGACTCACGGCATAGGACATGACTCCGTAAATTCCCACGGCTGCGAGCGCGAGCGCCGTGGAAGCAAAGATGATGAGCAGCAGCATGGTGAAGCGTCGCTCGGCGAGGGAATTGGCAATAATCTGCTCCATGGTGCGGACGCCATAGATGGGTTGATCCTCGGTGGGTCCCGCCACCTGCGCGCGCACCGAGGAGACGAGGCTCAGCGGTTCAGGGCCCGTACGCACCATGAGGTTTGCACCGACTTGTATTCCACCCATAAACTTGTCCGGCACCTGCGCGAACGGAAAGTACATTTCCGCGCGGATCTTGGCCGTGTCGTCGGCGTCCAGGCCCCAGTGCTTGACGTGGCCGACCACGCCCACGATCTGGACAGGCCCCAAGACCATCAGGCTGAACTGTTTGCCGATTGGATCTTCCCCCGGGAAATAGTGTTTGGCGAATACTTCGTCAATTACCACGATCTTCGGACTAGCGGTAGTGTCCTGGTCAGTGATGAATCTTCCCGTGAGCAAAGGGACGCCGATGACCTGGAGATAGTCGGGCGTTACGATAAAGTTCAGTGTTTCGTGCAGCTGGTCTTCCGGAGGCTGCGGCCCCGATCCTCGCCAAAAGCCGATCTCACTGTCACTGTCGTCCAGTGGAATTAGAAACGTGACCGCCGCGGAGCGCACACCGGGAATTCCTCCGACCCTCGCCAGCATCTGCCGAAAGGCCAGCCGGATGGACGCGGGGCTCGACATCACGGTGGGGGAAAGCGCCACCTCGGTGGTCAATAGGTGGGAGGTGTTGAACCCGGTATCGACCCGCCAGAGCCGCCAGATGCTCTGCATCAGCAAACCCGCACCCACAAGGAGAATAACGGCCAATGCCATTTCCACGACTACGAACGTGCCCTCCACGCGGTGGCGCCCTCCGCCCGAGCCCCGCGCACCTTCCCGCAACGACTCCTGCAGGCTGATGCGCGCGCCCTTGAACGCCGGAGCGAGGCCGAAGAGTACGCCGGTAACAATCGATATGCCCAGCGTGAACAGCAGCACGTGGGCGTCAATACCGATCTCTTCGCTGCGCGGCACCGTGTCGGGCACTGCGGCCAGCACCAGCCGCGTCCCCCAGAACGCCAATAGCACGCCCAGCGCGCCGCCTCCCAGGCCCAGCAGCACGCTCTCTGTCAGAAGCTGGCGGACGACGCGCTTACGACCCGCTCCCAGGGCTGCGCGAATGGCGAATTCGCGAGTACGCACGGCCGAGCGTGCCAGCAGCAGATTGGCCACGTTTGCACAGGCGATGACCAGAACGCAGCCGACTGCGCCTAACAACAAGAGCAGGGTGTTCCGGATTCCACCCACCATGTCGTCTTTCATCACCACCAGGGTAACGCCGCGCCCCGCGTTTGACTTCGGATACAACTTGCCGAGTTCATTCGCAATCGACGACATCTCCGCCTTAGCTGCCGCCAACGTAACCCCCGGTTTTAGCCTCCCCAGGCACTGCAGGCCGTGGTGGTCTTCGCGATCGTCCAATTCGACGGAGTTCGACTGGCGCAGCGGGATGTACACGTCGGCGGAGTGCCGAAAACGGTAGTCTGAGGGAAGAATTCCAACTACCGTGAAGGTGTGCCCGTTCAGCGTTAGGGCCTTTCCCACGATGTGCGGATCGGCAGCGAAATGCCGTTGCCAGAACCCATACCGCAGGATCACCGCCCCCGCCGAACCTTTCTGGTCCTCTTGCGGCAGGAAGCCACGGCCCATCCGTGGGGTCACGCCCAGGACGGAAAAGAAGGCCGCCGTAACGTATTCTGCCGGTAGGTGCTCGGGCTCGCCCGCACCCGTGAGGATGACATTGTCGCCGCGGTACCCCGCCACGTCGGTGAACGACCGGTTCTCGCGCCGCCAGTCGAGGAAGTTAGGGTAGGAGACCGAGCCCTGTGAATAGTCACGAGTGTTCTCATAGAAGTTGACGAGCCGGTCGGGTTCGGGGTACGGAAGTGGACGAAGCAGCACGCCGTTGACAACACTGAAGATCGCGGTGTTCGCGCCAATGCCCAGCGCCAACGCCAACATGGCCACTGCCGTCAAGCCGCGGTTACGGGCAAGCATTCGCAATCCGAACCGAGAATCCTGCAGGGTTGTCTGCATCGCGGCCTCCCTTTCGCTGAGCCTTGGAAGTGTCCTCAGACAGCTCTTGTCTTATAAAGGAATACGCACGCTCGACGCCAAAGGTTCGTTTTACTCTCAATCATCTGCGGAGGTCTGCGGAGTATAGCTCGGGTGAAGTGTCCGCCTGTGGGATTTGCCCGTTCAAACCCGTACGCCGTCTTCCAAATGCCAACGCGCTGAGGCACGAACGTCCTGACCGGAATTTCCATTATGGCTTCCCGGCCGACCGACAACGCACCACCAGACTGCCACAATGGCAATGACCAGCCCGGGCGGACCTCGAATGTGCCACCGAACAGGTCGATCTTGCTCCTCCCTAGCCTCCCAAGGCCTGAAGCTAGCCCTCTGTTGACCGATTCTTCCGACCCCTTTTTCGCTCCTCCCGCAGCCCTGCTCAATTTCGCCCGGTCAACGGCTCGTCTATCCGGCCGGCAAGGGCAGCAACTCGATCCGCCGCAGCATGGACCCGAAGAGGCGGCGGGTGAGATGGCTCTCGGTCAGCAACAACCAATAATAGCGGGCATGTTTCACCAGTCGACCGCCCGTCTTTACCAGCCGCTGCTGCGGGCTCGTCAGCGGCCATTTGCCAACCGGCTGCGGCAGCACCAGCCGCCGCAGGTTCCCCAGGTTGTAAGCAATCAGACTCAGCCACAGCCGCACCTCGTTCGAGCGAAATCGGTGACAGCTCAGCCGAGTCATTTTCACCGCCTGCTTGCCTTCTTGGATCCACTGCTCAGAGGTGTCTCGCTTGTTGTAGAAGCGCACTACCGCCCGGCTCGGCAGGGTCAGGTTCGTCACGATGAAGCCAACACGTGGGAATAACTAACCCGCATGATGCTCGACCTTCGCCACCACTCTTCGCGCCGTCTTCCAGCTCGCCGCCCGATAGAGAAAGCCCTTGTATTCGACCAAAGGCTTTTTACTCGGTCTTCCCACCGGGCGGGGCAGCAACTCCGCAATGTCCCGCTCCAGGCTGTCGTTGGCCGGAATGCGAATAGCGTACTTCACGCCCCGCTCTTCCAGCGCCTCGTAAATCTCTGGCTTGGCAAAGGCGGCATCAGCGCGGAAGGCTACGTCCTTGCCCAGCTTCTGTTGCCGGTCGATCTCCGGCAGGGGCACTTCTTCCTAGCCTTCGGCGCTGTGGCGATTGCCGGGTTGGAGTTTCGCCGCCAGGCAGTCGCCCTCGCGATTGGATAACAGCAGCGGGTGATAACAGGTCGATTCGAAATGGCCGTTGTCCGCGCTTTGTTCCTGCTCTCCGTAGACCGGGACCTCGGTCGAGTCCATGTCCAGGATCGTCCCGTAACCCGAGTCCAGGGCTTCCGCTTTCCCAATCAGGGCTCGGTTGAGTCGTGCCGGTCCGGCAAAGTTCTCGTCCTGGGCCAGCATCTTGGTCTCGAAGTTCTGCAAACGCGAGGTCAGGGCCGCGCCTCGATCCCAAATCTCCTCCGAACGGATGAGCCGGAAGGTCGGGTCCTTTGAAAGTCTCCCCGCATCGTTGAGGTCTTCGCAACCCGCCAGGCGGCTGTAGACCGATTGCCGCAGCAGGTCGACGAAGGCAAACTGCGTGTTTTTGCCACGGCGGGAATCGGTCAGATGCCGCTGGATCAATTCTCCGAACCCGAGTCGCTCGTCCAGTTCGCGCACCAGGATCAGTCCGCCATCGGAAGTGGCACGGGAACCTTGGAAATCAACCTTGAGGGAAGAGTTGAAGGAGAGCTGAAACGGCTGATTTTGCGCCTCACCCATTGGGTATCGGCCTCCGGAGCGTCTTCATCGCGTTTACACCAGCATGAACACTGATGACGGCGACGACCCGAAGGTTCGGAGATACAGCTCAAAATGGAAATGTGGGCTCAATAGGGCCGAACGTGCGCTTGGAAGATTTGAAATGCCAAGGTCAGAGTATCCTCAGTTGGCACGCTGGGCAACACGGCCGGCCGGCGCAGACCTCTGTTTTGGGAGGTCTGCGATCTCGCCGCGCTGCGCCCACAGCGAGCGGTCGCCATCGCGCCATCTCGCGGGCTTCGGAATATCGCAGACCCCACACGGCCGGGGTCTGCGCCAGCCCATGTCCTCATGGTTTGGACAAGACCCCTCACCCGACCTCCTCCGTCAGCCGCCCTCTCCCCCAAGGGAGTATGTGTGGCAACTGCAAACTGTAGCGGCGGTCGAAGCCTGCCCTGACGTAGAAAGGGACCGCCGTCGTTGAGAATCAACGATTTCGGCGCTCACAGAGCGCCGCTACAATGGGTCCCTACAAGGGACCGGCACTATCGGCCGGCGCCGGTATGTTCTGCGATGTCGGATTGTGGAGCTTAGGTCAACTTGTTGAGGTTTTGAAACACTGCCGCCAAGTGTTCCAGCGAGAGTTGCTCCGCGCGGACGGTGGCAGGCTGGCCTATGGTGGCCAGCGCCGCCTCGACTCGTGCGCGTGAATAGAGGCCGGCAAGGTTGTTGAGCAGGTTCTTGCGCTTCTGGGCAAAGCAGCGCTTCGCGAATTCGAGAAATTCGCCGGTTCGTGCCTCCGTCCATTCAGGCCACTGCGGGCGCAGGGTGAAGGTCACGAGGGCGGAGTGCACTTTGGGCGGCGGCGAGAAGGCTCCGGGCGGAACGGCCAGCGCGATTCGGGGCTCGCTGTGGACTTGTGTCGCGATGGTCAGGTAACCGTAGTCGCGGCTGCCGGGCTTTGCCGTGACGCGTTCTGCGACCTCCCGCTGCATCAAGAGTCCCATGCCGCGAATCAGCGCCCGAAATCGAAACAGGTGATGGAGAATGGGCGAGGTGATGTAATAGGGCAGGTTCCCGAAAACAAAGCATTCGCTCGTGTCGTGCTGCTTCAAGAGCGCGGCAATATCCACGGCCAGGATATCTTGCGTGACGATCGCGACGCGTGGCTCCGAGGCAAATTCCGACTCAAGCCGCGCCGCGAGGGCCGGATCGATTTCGATTGCGACGACCTTGCGCGCCCGCCCGGCCAGAAGTCCTGTCATGGCCCCGCGTCCCGGACCGATCTCAATAACCAGTTCGTCCGCGCGCACGGGCAGCTCGGCAAGAATCCGTTGGCGATAACCAACGTCCTGCAGAAAATGCTGGCCGAGTTTGGGGTGTTTTGAAGGAGCCATCGGTGCGAAAGCCTGAGGGACGGCCGTATCATCTGGTGAACGGTGCTTATGAGGCTGCGGAAGAAGTCGGACTACGCTGTCATCCTGAGCGTAGCGAAGGACCTCAGCATTTAGGTTTTCAAGCAACTACCGGGGTCCTTCGTCGGCTTCGCCTCCTCAGGATGACCGGTTGGGACTTCTTTCCGCAGCCTCTTGTGCCGTCGCGCGGTCCGCTCGCATCATAGCACGGGTGATCCTTCATCTTCGGGCGCAGATCGGATTTGTCTTGTCGCTCTACACCCTCGGAACGCGACTGGCGAGAAAGGCCGAAGACCCTGAGAAATGGATCGCGCTACCTTGCTTTGGAAAACAGGTTTGTGCCGGCCCGGTGTCAAACTCCGGCCTTGACAATAAGTCTGCCGCGACTTACGCTCTCCTCATCAATTTCTTCATCCATGAAGGAGATCCAAGTCATTAAAGGCCCCAGGCATATCGGGGTCGAACCGGACTTTGGACGATGTGGCCTTTAAGCACACGGGTCAACTGTCACCCGGCATGCAGGGGCTTGCGACGCAAAGAAGTCGCGAACGAAGCTTCGACCCAAAGGAGGGCCCTGCGATGTTCACACCAAACCACAAGCGAGTGATGTACTGGCTGCTTTCGACCGCCGTCGTGGCGCTGATTCTTGTGCTGTCCGGATGCAAGCAGCAGGCGCCGCCCGCACCGCCGGACACGCGAGCGGCAGATGAGACTGCCATACGGACCGCTGAGGCTGACATGGCCAAGGCCGTCGCGGCTCTAGACCCGGCGTCGGCGGCGAGTTTCTACACCGCCGATGTCATCGGCATCTCCCCGGATGCACCCGTGACCGAAGGCCAGGAGAACATGCAGAAGTACTTCGAGACCATGATGAAAGATAAGCCGGCGATCTCCTGGGAGCCAACGAAAGTTGAGGTCGCGCGGTCGGGCGATCTCGCCTATAGCTGGGGCAAGGGGAAGGTCAGCGCGAAAGACAAGAAGGGCAAGGTCACCGAAACGACGATGAAGTACGTCAGCGTGTGGAAGAAACAGGCCGATGGAACCTGGAAGATCGCAGTCGATACAATGGTTCCTGATCCGCCCGAAGCGAAGAAGTAGGCAGGAGTAACCATCCGTTCGGGTGCACAAGTGGGCGGCGCAGTTGCCGGGGCAGCAGTTCAAAGTGAATGCGCCGCCCGTCCTGCCGGCGATTTTCTGACCCGCAATTGGGGACGTGCTTCACCGGGTGAGGGCTGGCGCAGAGCGCAGCTCTGCGCTTTGGCGACATCTCAATCTTCACCGTTCGCAGAACTCCGTTCTGCGCCAGCCCGCCGTCAAGCGAAGAATTGCGCTCAGTTATCAACGGACCAGGGCCCATCGCGCTATATGGGTCCGATGTCTACAACGATGGGCTCTGACAATTTCGGACATCATATAGAACAGCAGCCTTTGCTGCGGTTTGGAATAGAAATCGTTCAACATGATTGCATCAACCGTGACGGCGCGTCGCCGCACTGCGAGCTTGCTCACCCTTGCGAGAATCCGTTCTAAATCCAACGCATCCACTGGTCGAGAAGCTATGCCTCCAAATGCAACTCCGTCTTGATGCGCGAGAGTCCTTTTGTGCCTTGCGACGGCAAGTTCATACCGATAATGATCAAAGGAGCGCGACGATTTGGGGCGGTGCTTGCTCGCTAGCTTCTCATATTTGCGGATCCCTCTTTGTATCTGGACGCATGAGCCGCAAAGCGGTAGCCGTTCTCCATACAATCGCCGTGTATGGTCCCTGCACCAAGAGCAGCAAGTGGTCGAAAACAAATGATCTAGAAAGACCTTGATTCTATCATCTCGATCGACCGACAGATTCTTGCCTGTCATCGTCTCCTCCCCCTGCAGCTTTTCGCACTTGTACTCCGCATGGACGCCAGATTATCGGCAAGGTGTTTCCCGCGCAAGCCGCACCTGCACAAGAGTTCCGCCAGGCTTGCCTAGCGTTAATCCTGCTGATTGACCAGTCGCAGAAGCCGGTCATAGGCCTTCCGATGGACGGGCTCACTAGGATTGAGTTCGCAAGCCTCCCGCAACTCCAGCAAAGCCCCCTGCAGGTCCCCTTTCAATTCTAGCGTTAAGCCAAGAATGCCGTGTGCACGGTCGTCATTCGGGTTGAGTTGCAGGGCCCTACGTTCTTCGGCTATTGCTCCATCCAAATCGTCTCCACGCGCAAGCAGCGCGCCGAGGTTACAGTGCGCCCATTCATTGTCGGGGTTCAGGGCCAGCGCCGTGCGATACTCCAATGTGGCGCCGTTCGGGTCCCTCTCATGTTCAAGCACTGACCCGAGGCCTGCGTGGGCAAAATCGTCTTTCGGATTCAAACGCAACGCTTTACGGAATTCTAAGCCTGCCGCGTCCCAATCGTCCTTGTGTCCGAACGCCAAACCAAGATTGTCGTGCCACATGAAGTTGTCGGGATTCAGGCGCAGGGCCTCGCAGAGTTCCGTGATTCCTGCATTCCAATCGCCTCTATCGCCAAGAGCTAGGCCGAGATTGTTGTGGGCCCCATCATTATAGGGATTGAGGCGAAGCGCCTCGCGATACTCTGCGATTTCTCCATCCCTATCGCCATTGTCTCCGAGTGCCACGCCAAGACTCTGATGTAAGTCGCCATTGTGGGGATCCAAGTTTACAGCAGCGCGATACTCGGTTTCAGCCTGCGCAAAGCGCTTTGCCTGCATGAATCCGATGCCGCGCCGAAGATGTTGCCGGATTTCCGCTTGCCGGGCCTGGAGCGCCGGATCAACATGCTTCGGCTTCGTTACCTTGGCGCTCTTGAGTGAGCTAACAAGTTCGTCCTCACCGCCAACCAAGCGGACTTCCTGCAGGTACTCGTCGGTGGGTTCGAAGTCGATGCCGCGTTCCTGAACCAGCATAGTGACTCGGTAGCTTGACACTTGGCCAGCTAGGAGGGCGAACACTTGTACTTGGTTTAGCGGCTTCTTTGGCGTTGCGCCTGTGGGTCGGGGCCGCTTCGCTTCGCGCAGGGCCTGCAAGAACGCCTCGTTTGCGCCTGCCGCTTTGAGGCTGTGGAGGAAATCTTCCGTGGGCGTGAAATCAATGCCCCGTTGCTCGATAGCCTTGGCGCCGGTTTCATCCCCCAGCCCGGAACGCAGCATGCCTTGCACTTGATCTTGTGTAAATGGCTTCTGCTGCGCTGGCGCGGGTAAGGTCAGAATCATTGTTGTGATGAGAATCAGGATGGTCGCGACGGGTCGATGCACCATGTGCACCTCGGGATTGGGCAATCAATCCGGCAAATGCGAGGTATTGTAGCACCGGTTGGCACCCATCGCGTTGCCTCCCCCCGCGACCCGAACACCTCCACCAAAGAGGACACTGAGAGCCCGGAGGGATTACTGGTCTGTGGGCCTCAGTGTGCTCTGTGGTGAGGATTTGACACGCCTCAAGCCCGCAACCCGACGAGATCACTTCTCAGCAAGCTGTAGATGTTTGACCTGGATTCTCTTGGTACCATTAAGTAAATATACGTATGGACAACAGGCGGCCGATTTGCTACGTTCGCGATTGTGTGCCTATGGGGGCCACTGGGGACGACATCGTCGACGGCAAAAGCCAAGCGATGGCAGCCAGGAGACAGCGGTGAAAGCAGCAATGGCAAGCGGATTGGCAGCGCGTGAAGGAGAAGAGGTACCCTACGATGCTAATGAAAAGTAACGTAGT
>Ga0335069_10002416_pt1 | contig 28776 bp, 59 predicted proteins | sample Lox_Sample_11_FD_206714 | JGI IMG/M metagenome (GOLD analysis project Ga0335069, IMG submission 206714) | Soil microbial communities from Loxahatchee National Wildlife Refuge, Florida, United States - Lox_Sample_1.1 | ecosystem: Environmental > Terrestrial > Soil > Wetlands | place: USA...
TTACTTTAACTCCTTACAGAAATGCGAGAGCTCCAAGCCCTCCGAAGATATTGCCCCACATCTGGCTTTGAGCTTGATTTTCTGCTGCCTGACCAGACATCGCAAGATTACCCTGATTCATCCAAGTTGAACCTAGACCACTTGCAAGCTCATTAGAGGCATTAAAGCCTTGATTCATCATACCCTGCTGACCAGAAAGACCCGTTCCATAAAGCCCGAGAGCATTGCCCAAGTAATTGTAATAGTCCTGGTTAGCTAAACCCTGGGCAGTTGCCATTTGCTGTTGTTGATGCATCGGAGTTCCGGCCATTCCACCTGCAGCAGCTGCATTATTACCTGCCTGGAGAGCTTGACCTAACTGCCATTGATATCCAGGAGATTGCTGGTAACCCTGGCCGATCTCATTTAACTTACTTCCGGGGTTATTTATAAGCGAGCCATATTGGCCTTGAAGCTGACCCATAGACCCCATTCCTGATTGGATATAAGGATTATAGGTATTCTGAAGCATTCCCGGAATTTTATCGTAATAAGGCTTTGCTTGGTCATATGGACTGTCGCCTGGGAACATAAGTCCCATTACGCCGGCTCCAAGTCCACCTACACCGGCAGCCTTTCCAAAAGCTCTAAAATCTTGACCTGATAGTGGCATCGTTAAATCCTTTTAACGTCTGCTCGTGAAACATCATGTTCCACGTTTTACCTAAGTTAAAGTAACGGTTTTAAAAACCGGCTTTGGCGGGCTACCGCCATCACTAATGGCCATCATCATTGAATTGGCCGTACTATTATATACAATCGTACCATACTGGCAGCTATATTGCCCATTTTCGAGTTGATTATTTTGAACAGCCGTGATCTGGGCTGCGGTCAAAGTTGGTGCAACAATCCCTTCTGATCCAAAATTAGTCTGCAGGACGCTGAACAGCTGCTGCATAATTAATGACCAACTCTCAGACCACATGCCGCCTGAACCAATAATAGGGACATTTTCAAAGTTGGGGATCTGCTTTTGTCTGCTCGCCGTCATTGGTAAACGCTCGCTATTCCATCAGTTACCACGAACCTTGAGAGTCCCCAGAACTGGAACATCGGAACAAAGTCATTAGCAGCCCCAAGCTGCCAATAGATCAGGCGATTCCGGGTATTACCTTGTGGAGGAAGATCCTTAATCTTAACCGCACCGAAGTTGAGACCGCCGTCTTTGGATACAGAAAGACCAACGGATTGCGGGACAATATAGGGCTGGTCAGACAGAACATTGGCATCCAGGTCAGTTAGATTATCAGTAAGGATATTATCCCCAGCATCCGTCATGATCGGCTCAGCAACATAGTAATTGAACGGGCTATTGACCATGATGGTCTGTAGGGTGTCCGTTAGGATGTCCTCGCCGCTCTCGGTCATAAGGTCATCTGACTCAATAATTTGCTGCTGAGTGCCGGACTCCAAAGTAAAAGTCAAATTATTGACTGCAAAACGAGAAGCATCCGGCATCCTGATATTTCGGCAGATCCTGATCCTCGGAATCTCAACGCCGTTATAAGTACTGTATTTGGTAGACATCTCGTAGATGTTTCCATCGACGAAGCTCACGAAGTAATAGGTGTTATTGAAAAACGCGACGCGCTTCGCAATATGGGCGTTTTGATTTTCATCGGTAATTGTAAAAAATTTCTTGGTGTTGAAGTCATAACTATATGTTAGCGCATCGTCTGGAAAAGTAATTTGGTAGATCAGATGGCCGTCCTGGCGAAATAAAAATCCATAGCTATTGCTCGGATTAGTCAGAGTCGTAAACTTGAAGTCAATCCCATCTGTCGAAATGCGCTGGATATCGCCGCCGGTGGAGTAAGCAATGAAAGGGCCAGACTTTTCATTTGTCGCTAACCAAACGATATAATTTTCATTATAAGCAATCGTTGCCGGAGACAAACAGCCGTAATCAATATTGACTGAAGAGTTTTTCTGATAAGGAAACAAAGCCGCACCAATGTCCTGCCATGGCTCACTCACAGTGGTTCCCATGACATAGAGAAGATTGCCTCGCCCAGGAAACCGTTGGACAGCTTGAACGTAATCAGGTTTTGTTTGAAGAGCGCCAACGAAAGCAGCCGTTCCGGGCCAGCTAGTTGCATCACCTAATGCTGAAAGATTCCAATTGCTCGTTCCTTTTCCGGCCGCAACAATCCGATTGTTCTGCATAGTAATATAGCCAGGAGTGAATCCTAAAGTTGCCGGCGTAATCACCTGAAGAGCAGGTGTCGTTGGCGTTGCATAGTTATAAACATAAAGAAAGAACTGATCGCAAATGACAATCTGACCATTCAGGTTCTCATCTATGTAAACAGTCCCTGTCGATGTATTCAGTTGACCAATCGTTGTGACTTCGATATCAGGCGAAACAAGGTAAGCCATGTTACCAATTACAACGACCATGCTGTTCAAACGGACAGATGTAAAAATTCCGCGTCCGTCTTGTTGAGGAGCAACAGTTGCTACTTGAAGATGACCAGCATAAGGCACAAGAAAGCCATCGCTTATGATCATGTTGAAGGTCTGCTCTTGACTAATCTTCGGATAACGACCAAAGCGAGTCGATCCCACGACATCCAAGGGAAGTTGTGTAAAAGTAGGAGAGCGTCCTTTCATGGATTAATTCCCCGGTCTCCAGCCCCTGCCAATGTTAATATCGCCCCAGTTTAATCCTGGTTCGCTTGCAAGAGAGCTGTACTTCGTGATCGTGAGATCCGGTGGCGAAACATCTGTTACTGCTTCTTCAAGCTCTGCTAATTCCATTTGCGCTTGTGGCTGCAATGGAATGCCGTATTCAGAACAAATCCTCTGAGCCAAGCGATAACGAAGGTAATCAATATAATATTCGTCGTAGGTCTGCTCGAGATCCTGCTCTAGGGTGACATTCGTAAATCCGAACTTGCCCCAGATCTTAGCTGGATAGTCAGCTGCAGGAAGGAAGTAAAGATAGATGTTCGAACCATTTAGGAGACGTTCAAAATGCCAGCTAAAAGGTAGCGAAGAAATATTATCGATACGACCAGTTCCGAAGTAAGACTTTCTTCCAAGAGATTGCGTTGCATAGCGTACTGGACCAATATTAAAAGTAAATGTTTCTGGTTGAACCAAATTAGGAATAAAGTACTTTTCGACATTCTGCGTCAGGGTAAAATCATATTCCTGATAATAGGGAATGACTCGGCTATAAGCGGACTTCAGTGATAGCAGTGCATTTAACCAAGTGAGACCGTCAGAGATCTGCTGACCACTGACAGTCTCAAGTTCTCTGGAAACAACCTGGGATAAATAAAACGCTCTTGTTATCAGCTGAGCCGCTGTATATGCCATTTGTCATGTCCTTATAACGCCATTTCGAAAGCCTGAACATAAACATTGTTCAGAGTTCCGGCGCTGACTTTATAGCTGACTTCTGGTTTAGAAGTAGTAAAGTCTGTTCCGGCTAAAGGCAAGATTACAAAGCTGTCTTCCATAGCGACGCCAGCCACTTGTCCAATAGCAGTGTAAAAATCGCCTGTTGCGCTGCTTGGAGTAAAGTTAATTGTGTCTGCAGCAGCATTGTTAGTCCATTTCCACTTCAGACTGACCTTGCCAAATTTAGTCGCAGGAACGCCAACAGAAAGATCCATTGCCGCATAACTGGCTGAGGTACCTGAAGAAGTCACAGTGACCGCAATCGGAGCATCCCACTGGAAATAACGTGTTGCGGTGCTTCCTGATGTATACATAGCCAACAAGAAAGTGCTGCTATCAGATCGGCAATATCCAATCAAGCGGATAGAGTCATATCCGAAAGGTAACGTCGGAGCAGTCGCGCTTAATGAAGCTAAGGCTGCGACAGGATTTTTGTTGCTTGAGTCGCCAATTACAAAAACGTAATAAGCAGTAGAAGCAGCAAATGTGCCTGTATCTAAACCATTAGCACCATTGACACTGAAGTTAATGACAGTTGTAGAGTTCGCTGTACCTACTCCAGAAAGACCAAGGTAGTTTCCAAGATTCATGTCAATAATGTTGTTGCTGTCACGACAAATACCGGGAGCTACATCAAGCTTTGTATGCGGAGTCGTAGCGTCATTGCTGAGTAACAACCCATTCATATAAAGAGCGGGTTGATTTACAATCGGATCTAATTGAGACATGGCTTTATTCCTTTAATTCGTTTATCCAAAAGGCCACGCACTGCGTGGCCAATTCAATGCTTACACAGGGAACGCAATTCGCATGGTGTACTCTGGAACCAAAACAGAACCCCAAGTACAGTCGTGAATCATACCCATTTGGTTCTGACCGAAGAGAGAACCGTAGGTCATGCGCATGCTAACGCCGGTGTCCGGATCATATTCGGCCGCTGTTGGGAACGGATATTGATCAGGCAAGCGAGGCATAGCGACATAAAACGCATCGCCACCCAGTACCAATCCGCAAGTATGAGAAGGCAGGAACTTCATCTGCATACCCGCAACAATATTGGTATTGATGTTTTGATTTCCGCCTGGGACTGAAGAAAGCGCAGGAGTAAAGGTCACTGTCACATGGCCAGAACCGTCAGCAGCTGAATCAGCAGTCGCTCGGATTTGCACGGGCTGTTTGCTGATTGTGTGACCGATAAAAGTCAAGAACCGAAGATTCGGGTGACCGCTGACATTATCCTGGAATTGACCCAAGTCACCAGAGAGGATTGCGCTTGCATCTGATGCTGTAGCACCAGAGAAAGTAATCTGAGTGATGCTCGCGCCAGTAGGATCGTTGGTGGAGATAACAGTTAAGGTTGTTCCATTCACGCCGACGTTGCCGGAAGTGTGTTGAGGTAGCAAGTTGCTCTGGTAGTACATCACAGGCGGAGTGCCGAACTCACCAACTTCCCAGGAGTTTGCAATGTCGTTGTTACGATTGGGAGCAAACTGATTTAAGCCGGTACCAACGATAGGCGGAATGCTGACATCTGGAAGAACGACTTTGATGCCTTGAGCAACAGAGCCGAAGTTCTTGAAGTTCGCAATCATCTGAGCGAGCTGTTGGTAAGAATTGATTGGAGTCACGCCATCGCCGAAGAAACGGAAAGGACCTGATTCTGTATGCAACGCACCTGTCGGAACAGTCTGACCGTTTACGACGTTGTTCACAGGTACAGAAGAGTTCGCATTTAAAGCAAGATTCGCTTCGATGTTGGCACCCATTTCCGCAACAGCCGAACGACCGAACATTTCCATGTAGGATTCGGTGTCTTTTTCGACGTTGAAGATACGTTCTTGCGCGGTGAATTCATACGAGGTGTTTGTCGCTTGATCGCAAGTGAGGGTTAAGACGCGCTGCACGGCGGGTTGGAATGAAGCAACCAAACCGATAGCGGTTGTAAACCGAGGCGGCAAATCGAACGTCACACTTGATCCAAGGTTTGCGGTAATATTTTCGAAATCTTTGAACTTGAAGTTGCCGATATTCATCATGCAATTCAAGTTTTCGAGTAAAGCTAAATTGGAACGTTGATACGTTTGTACTTGTTGTAAAACGTTTGTAGGTGTAGCCATGTCGTTTCTCCAAAATAAAAATTCCGTTTTTTATTCTGGATAACGGCTCAAGCGCGAACGCTTACCCTCGGTATTTCTTCTTCAAGTCCCTAACCGTGGGCATGCCATTATCCATGCCAACTGTAGAAGATTTAATTTGAGATAAGGGTTCTTTAGCTTGAGGAGTTTCTTGGGCTGTCTGATTCTGTTTAATAGAGTCAGACAATTTCTTCATTTCTGATTTTGCGAGATGGGGATTGATATATGCTAGTGTCATAAGTGATGCCACTTTGCCAGGATTTTTGCCCAACTCATACATCACATCCCCAGCAATCCCTGTGTCTGCCGCCATCTCAACGATATGAGGGAGGTTCTTCATATCACCAAGTGTTGCAACAGTCTCGTCGAAATCAGAGTATTTCCCTTTCCCTGAAGACATCTGTTGGACAAAGCTATTCAGCGTATTATGCGCTGCAGCCATCTGAGATTGTTTCTGCGCTTCGTCGGCGATCATCTGCCGAACTTGATCTTCCGTGATCTGAGGCATTCCGCCCATGCTCTGTTGAGGAGCAGGAGAAGATTGTCCTTGCGCATCCCGTAGGCCTTTCGCATAAGCTTCCTGCTTAAGACGACCGACCAACTCATTGACTTCACTTTGTTTTAACATTTTCTCTTGCTGCACATCCTGCACAACAGGAGCTGTTCCAGCAGACGCACTCTGCCCTTGATTCCCTTCAGCTAAATCCATTAGCTCAATTCCTTCTTCTGACTGTTGCCCGAGTCACGGTAGTGCCTCTATCCTCACCTAGAGTTGGTGGCCATTTTGACCGGATAGCTCCGTAATTATCAGCCTATGCCTAAAACAATATCTGTGTCAAGTTTTAGCAGGAATTACATCACCTTCTTTTACTTGAACATCTGGCTTGCGCGCGATGTTATTGATTAGGACCTGCATCCACATAATACACTCTTCAATCTTAGTGAATGCAATTGATCCAGGCCGAGATGGTTCAAAAAGATCAATGACATCCATAATTCCAGTTGCGAGCTGCACGACATGCTGAATGAGCTCTGGTTTATCTAACGCGGTAATGACCGATTCCTTTTTATCTTTAGACATGACTCTTCTTCTCCTTTAGGTTTAACAACAAATCCGTTCTGACGCATGATGCTCATTATGTTTTTGATTATTTCGAGTTTGCATTCGGTGACGTGACGCTTGAGTCGATCTTCCATTTCTTTGAGTTCAGATCGATAAAGGTTCTGACTTTCTTTGACCGCATCTTGAGAAAAACTTCTAACGGGTTTTACATCATCTTCTTCGTCGTAAATTCCGTAATAACTCATAAGCGGGGTATCCTTCCCATTGTAATGTTTTTTTGGGCGCGGACTTTCTGGTTTTCAAAAGTCCAAATCTCGCCCGTGTCGTCTATTACAACGACCCAGAGAAGGTTGTACTCAGCACCATAATCGATGACTAACCATGCCAATCCCTTCCCCTTCTCTGTCTCCATGGGGATCGGCGGGTTAAGTTGTAAGATCATGCTTACATCTTGCCAGAATGACCTGCTACATCGGCACCCTTAGGCTCGCCCATGACAGAAGATAAATGAGATTTATCGCCCATCTCGTGACTACCTTTCTTGCCCATGACAACTTCTTCTTTAGCACCCATCTTTGCCCCGCTACCACCTCGGTTATGAGGATGAATATACATATTGTGATGAGGACCTTTGTGCATAGGATGATTGTGATCAGAAATGTGAGGCATTGTACTACTCCTTAGATATTGATTCCTTATTGGCTTGCGCCATCTCGTGCTCAACTTTACGCTCTTCCAGAACGTGTTTCTTGAGCTCGAGGTCATGTTCCTTATGACCCATTGCATGCCCATGCGCTACATCGACATGTTTAATAGCCAAGTCAACAGCAGCTCGGGTTTCTTCGGCATGAGCTTTCATTGCAGATACTGCCTGCTCACCTCGAGCTCGGTGCATCTCAGTCAGCACTTTCAAGAAATCCGTATCAGCCTGTTGCTTGTCAACGGCAAGTTTGCCGGCTTCAAGTTGATTATCCACCTGTTTTTGTTTCTCATCAAGAGCCATTTTGATCTGGTCATTCTTGGCTTTAAGTACCATTGGGTTCTGTGCCATCTCCTGCTGCTGCATTTTTTGCTGCATTTGCTGCTGTTGCGCAAGTTCCTGCATAAACTGATCAGCGAGCTCTTTCAACTGCTCTGAACCATTAATGTCAAAATTATCAATGAGGACTTTAAGCCCCTTCGCATTCATGAACTGACCGAATATTGGCATAGCCTGTGACATTGATACTAGTTGCTGTAGGGATCGCGATTTTTGAATCGAGAAATTGACGCCAGCCTCGACTTTGACATTCAGGGCATTTTCATCATAGTTGAACGAAACTTGACCAGGTCCATTGACCTGCCGATAATCACGGGTGCCGTCATCTTTAACAATGGGAATAGTGCGCGGAGTGCGATAATACTTCGGAAGCATCTTAGCGATCATTTGTCCCAAATGAGACAAGGACTGCATATAGCTTACGACATAGGGCATTGCTGCAGCATTGGATTGAGTCGCGCCTTCTACGATAGCGGTACCAGAGAGTTGATTATTATTAATGCCGAGAGAAGCATCATAACTACCAAGAATACTTTGAGACATCTGATCGACAAGCGTAAAAGTCTGGATGACTTCTGTTGGAGGCGGTATTCGAGCAATCTCAGTCGGCGCAGGAACAGGCGTTTTCGGATCATTATCCTTGAAAGCCTTGTAGACAAGAGTGTTAGCAATCTGAATATTCGTGTAAGCATCCAGGTAGGATTGTTCATCAGGCAGTGACTCCTTGGCGACCTTAAATTTATGCTGAACGAGATTTTCAAGTTCATTAGCAAGTGTTTGACCTGCAAAATTCTTTAACTGCTGAAGCCCCTTCAGATGGTATATATAAGGTCTCGTCATCTGAACGAATGAACCCTGATTTGTGCCGGCGCGAATCACAATAGAGTTGCCATCTACAAAGATAAGAGGCAATCCAGGATAGTCAGTTTCGACATACTCTAAGATGCGGTTTTCAATAAATCGATATCGGCATACGATCTCGAGATCCGTCATACGCGAAGATTTAATAGCTGGAACTTGTTGTGTAATACCGGAAGCTTCCCACTGTGCTACGAATGGCTCATATTCATCAGCGAGCATCACAGCGCCATTAGCAAGTTCTACGATTCTTTTGCGTTTCTTGTGCTTTTCGTACATATCGCAAATAAGCAAAACATCTTCTTGATTCTGGCTATAGGACCAGTTAAACCCTTCGACGTTCCTGGTGAAGTCAATGCCATTGAGATCAATCTCAGGATGCTCATCTAGGAACTGTTCTCGGGTTTGCGGAATAAGTTCAAAACAGAATCGGCCATCACCTTTATGCGGTGCGCGCGCGAGTGGATCAAAGCCAACTAAGGTGGGATCATAGCAACGGTCAAACTTAATGACTTGATTGAATGACATCGAATTTGCATATTCTGTCCAAAGTTTAATGGCAGAAAAGCCACCGGATAGGATGTCCGTGTAAACCTGGTATTCACAAGAATTCTTATTGGCTTCAAAAATAATATGCCGAAGGTGGTCATTGACCGTTTGAATGAGCGCACCCGGAACTTGGGTGCCATCTTCGGCTGTTACATAAATACCGGGTTGCTGTTTGGAGAACTCACCCCTAAGACGAGAAATGTATGCTTCGCCAATATTGAATTCGATCTTCGGCTTCTTCAAAGCATCGAGGACCATCTTATCGTCGTCAGTTAAGGAAGTATCAAAGACAAAACGACGGAACTCATTGAATCGTTTGTAATTTGGCTGAAAATAAGAATAGGTATTTCGGACATTCTTTTTTAAGCGCTCAAGCTGATCTTGATGCTTTTTTGCCACTTCCATGTTTAAATCCTTTTAAACAGGTGGTTATCGGGCCATGCGTAACTGCAACAGCCTCTTAAAATTGGTCATTATGCCACGGGCAACATTCTCTTCTTCCTGAAGTTTCTTCGGAGCCGTGGTCAAGATAATATTATCTATTATGCCTAACTTGACACCATCGTACAATGTATCGGCAATATCGTCGAAGCGGTGCGAGTCATTGGCAGTAATCTTTCGCATATGTTCCAAGACCATGGCTGTATGCTTTCCGCCCTTTGGAATGGAGACTTGACGGGCAGCGACAACAGATTGAATCTCTAGGAATCGAGTCGTTTTATTGCCGGTTGCATGAGTGCGTTCAACATCGAATATCTGAAGGCCCCGGACATTCTTGAGGACTGATGAGAGGGTCACGCCGGTTGATTTACGTTCGATAGCAACAAGACGCGGCTTTACGGAATATCGCATGCAATTTGCATAGAAAGCCATAAACTCTTGTTCAAGGTCTTTCGGTTCAATTCGGACCTCAATACAATCGAGCCAGTGCAGTCCAATCTGCCCAGTTTCATATTCACCATGTTTAATCTTATAGACGCCAAAGAAGCTGAAAACAGTGGCGTCGTTATAGCTTTTGTCGGTTTCAGCGGTATCACAGGTGATAAATGTTGCAAGGATATCTGGTTCATCTTCCATCTCATAGAACCACTCTGGCTTGAAGATACCGCCTCCGGCCGGCATGGGGTCTTGCTGATATTGGCTACTGAAGACATAGGGCATTGTCTCCTGCATCTTGTGAAGTGTTGCGATGTTATGCATTTCGGGATGGAGGGCGTTACCGGCGACATCGAGTGCTGGAATGATGACCGTTTCCCATTCACCGGATGCAATGAGATTGGCTGCGAGGTCATCTTCATGAAGGCGTTGGCCAATGAAGACGATTGGGGTTTTATCCGGATCATTCAATCGGGACTGCAGAGTATTAAAGTACCAGTCGTTGATAGATTTTCGGATAGTATCTGAAGTGACTTCTGAAGGTTTATGGATGTCGTCAATAACAATACACCCACCAAAACGGTTACCACCCTTAATACCTGCACCGCGACCTGTAATTTCGCCGTCTGCTCCTGCCGCATAAACTGAACCTCCTTGACGAGTTTCAAAGTTCCCTTGAGCTGATGTTTCATCAGACATCTGTACATCAAATATATCACGATACTCCATCATGGATACTATTTGTCTAATTGTCTTGGTTTGCTTCTTGGCGAGCCCCAAGCTGTAAGATACATAGAGAAAGTTGCTATCCGGAAACTGAGCGAGGGCCCAGGCGACGAAGTGAATGACCATTTCCGTTTTGCCATAACGCGGCGGGACGTTAATGATTAGGCGTTTGGTTTCGCCTTTAATGACCCGCATGAGGGCGCGGCAGATAGTAATATAGTGAGATTCACGGCCGTCAGGATGAGAAAGTTCAAACTTTCTCCCTGTCCGTAGGTAATAGAAAAGCTGAATAAATCGCATGAGAGAAGCTTCGAGCTGCTCTCGCGAGACAGTTTGCTCTGCCACGCTAACTTCCTTGTTAGATCATTCCCTGGTCAGTATATCATAATTAGGTGGGAGGCACCCTATTCCACGTCATCTAAGCTATAGTGGACGCCAGTGATCAACCTGGCCGACTTAGATCGTTTGGGTGTGTACTCTTCCCATAAATCGGAGCGGGAGATGGGATTCAAACCCACCGTTTAGGGTAACTAGGCTTACCTAGGAAGACCTAATTCCAGTCTTTTATCCCCAATCAGGGCCCGCATAAACTGGCGGCTCTCTCTCCGTCGTCTGGTGCTAATGAACACAGGCTTTAGTCGACAATGCCTGCTCGAGTGCTCCAGGTCGGTGCCCATACTATCGCGCATGGATTCGAGAGCCATAAATTGGCGGCCTATTTTCCCTCCTGCTTGTCTACGACTTTCACGTAGCCCCGCGACTCAAAGTCCGCCCGGAAGTATCGTCGGCCATGAAGCTATTTATTAACGTTCAACTTTTCACATGGTTCTTGGGTGCCATCATAACAAGCAATAGACGGCATTGAGACCACACATAATAGAACTACTAGCAGCATTTTCATTCCTAAAACTCCTTTTTTGTTAAATTGGTGGTCAATCGAATCAAGCATAAGATAGTGTGTTCATCAATTAATATAAAATTAATTTCACTTCAAATGCTAAAATCCAATCGACCATAATATTTTGCGGGGGCTGGAATCGAACCAGCCGTGACGTGCTTATGAGACACGCGCGTTACCACTTCGCCACCCCGCAACTGCGCCTGATTCGCGCCCCACTCAGGCTCATGGGATGAGGGCTACCGAATTAATAGGACCCTGCGCTTAACGGTTTATTCCCCGAGCCGTCACGGAACAACATCGATTACAGTCGGAGCATTCTGATATCTATACATATAGTTCAGCGCTGCTACGTTGTGAAACATTTTATATCCAATTTGCCAATCTTTTCCACCATGGTCGTGTATGTGTCCGAAGATGTGATGCTTTAGGTTTGGCAATTGCATAACGCGATCCAATAATGTCTTGCTTCCGCATCGATCCGGAATGCCGGTTTCTTTGTCGACTTCATCTTTATTCGTATCCAAGATGCCAAATGGCGGACCATGGGTAATGAGCACTTGGGTGTCATCTGAAATCGCTTCCCAATGAAGTGCAAGATCGTCTTCTTCTTTCATGAACGCCCAGTTATAAAACTGATTCACCCAGGGACTTCCCCAGAATTTAATTCCTTCGAGTTCCACTCCGCTATCCTGAAGGTAAATGACATCTCTGTCGAAATGGGACTTAAGGATAAGTTGCCTATCGCTCTCCAAGCCGAAGTCATGATTGCCTGCGATGAAGATACGATGCTTAAAGCGTTCCTTGAGACTTTCAAACCACTTACCAACGCTGATGAAATCATAATAATTCCCTCTTGGGGTAAGATCGCCTGCATGAATAAGGATATCTCCATCTGGAATGGGCACTTGCTTGTGCTTGCTATGCGTATCAGAAAGGCAGACCAATCTAACCATTTTCTTCGTCTCTAAGATAAACTTTTCTCGTCAACGAATCTAAAACTCTATTCCGGCGGCGCTTTTCTGCTTCCCAGGATTCTTTATACTTCGAAGACTCCCGGCAATCTTTGCAATCGAAGATAAATACATAGCCATGAGGACAAGTCTTGCATTCTGAAGTCTCCAAGACCATTTCCTCATCGCGTCCAAAATAACCCTCAACTGGATAATCATCCGCAACGGTTGGATTCGCACCAACGACACGCGGATTTTCAGTCCGCTGCTCTACTGCCTGAGCTACGTTGCGTTTATCTTTATTCATGATCTTTCTTCACCTTTTATGATGCCCCCTGAGAGAATCGAACTCCCGCTCTTTCGCTTACAAGGCGATTGCTTTACCAACTAAGCTAAGAGGGCCGCTATATTAGTGTTTAGTTTCCTGTTCAAAGCGCATCTGCTGATCATTCAGGGATTCTTTCAGCTTATTTGCGATTGCTTCCCTTATATGCTGAGGCAAATTCATAATCTGCATTGCCGGATTATTTCCGCGTTCCATATTATGCTGCCATGCGGTCGTATGCAACGGCATGCCATGGATGTCAGTTCGCATTGGCTGGTTCTGTCCAAGGCCGTGAAGCATGATCGCGCGCATGTCCTTAGAAAGATGCAAGATGTGATTGTTATCGAAGGCATCTCCATTCTTATCAACGATTACAACCCAGATATCCTCATCGCGATCCTCTAATAGCCTTACATAAAGCTGATCGGTTTCTTGTGTCTTCTTTGCGTCTTCAGTCCAAATCTTTAGCCACTTCATTATTTTGTCTCCAGGTCTTTTGAGATATTTTCTAGCTGATTTGTAATCCGCGTTCTTCTCTCTTCATCATGTTTCAAACACCAATAAGGAGTCCATGGAGTACCGGCCTTCTCTTCGCAATCTTTTTCAACGCACTTCATTAGCGAGTCCTCCCGCAGACAGTGCAACGCCATCCGCCATCTTTGGTAGATGCTTTGGGGTTATGGACGCGCATCATATCGCCATATTTCTGATCTTGGTATTCATGTTTTTTGCACGAATCGCAACGCAATATTGTAGCTTTATAGTTTTTCTTCTCTTCTTTCGACATAGCTCCTCCTAATAATAATAAGCATATGGTTTACGGTCGACCGGCCAGATATGTTCTTGTTCAGTATCCAGGTCGATCTTTTTCAGCAACTGTTTCGTCTCGCGCTTCTTCGGTATATTGCTAAACATGCGCGTATGCCAACTCGGGCCTTTGCTATAATTGATAATAGTCTTCTGCTCTTTTGGCGTCAGACTGTCCCAAACACTTCGGCCCTGACGACTCTGCCACCAGGCTTCATCGAAGCTATAACCTTTGCGCATAAGCTTCTTGAAGAGCTTATGACACTTTAGGTTTTCTTCGTTTGACAGCCGATTGTACTTTCTTTTTATCTTTATTTTGTATGTGTCTGCCATTGTATTTCTTCTTTAGTTTAAGCGGAAAAAGGTTCCAAACAATACTTCCGCAGTGCTTGCATCTTTTATCTTCCGTCTCCACTAACTCTGTTCTTTGGCTTACTAAAAAATCTTTCATTCGTTTACTTGCAACAAAGTCGGCAAGCTTATCCAGAAACTTATCGTTAATCTCCTTTTCAGACTTAATGATCTTCTCGATTCTGTATGAGAGGATTTTCGTTCGTTTCATGTATATGCCTCTGTTTAACTTGCTGTGCTCGTTTCATCACTTCATCCATGTGAAACGGCTTCATATTGTTTTGCTCGAGACAAGCATTGAAGTAACGCTCATCTGGATCTTGATAAGGACCTTTTGTGACGAGCTTTCCGTGTAAGTGCCCGTGTACATTCACGCCTGAACGATATCCAAATTCATTTGGATGAATCGGAATATGCGTTAAGGCCAGTACACGATTTAAGAAGAGAGCCCCGTGTAATGAATCAAAATACTCCAAATAATCAGCAGTGCTAAAGATGTCATGATTACCCAAAATAAGCTTCTTACGCCCGTGGAGTACCTTTGCAAGCCGAAGGCCTTCCCGATTAAAAGCGAAATCCCCAAGAACATAAACCAAATCAGCAGGACCGATAAGTTTATTCCAATTGTGTATGATTGTGACATTCATGTCCTCCAATGACTGAAAAGGCCTATTCACAGGCTCAAACTGCAGCACACGCCGGTGGCCGAAATGAATATCGCTTGTGAACCAAGTTTCACTCATCTTTGTAATCTTCCAACTTCATGCCACCGCCAATAAAACTTGCATGCCTCTCGACCACTTCAATAATAGCATCATTGATCTCATCTGCGACCTGATTGCGAATCGCAGGAAAGGTCTCCAAGACGTAATCCATCGTTAGGCGATACTCCTTGAATAAGTTATCCGTAGACGCTCGCCGCTTGCTTTTGACACGTTTCTCCACAATAAATCGCTCCATCTTTAGTTGGTTGACCGCATTCAAAACAATCTTCATTTTTACTGAAGGTAATTTTATTCATCATAATCTCTTCGACATAAAGCCTCACGGTCTTGAGTTCCTGCCAACGAATGTTGAATTCATTCTTTTTTTCTGGATCTTTTTCAGTCTTCGTCATGCATTTATGGCCTTCCATCTCATCTTCGAGGTACTTGACGAAGTTCTTACAGGCATGCTCGAAGCCCTTATCCATCTTGGATTTTCTCATAATATTTATCCACAAAAATAGGGGATAAAGCTGGGGATAATTTTTTAAAAACTGTGGATAAGTAAAGAATGGGATGCACAAACAAACTTATCCAAAAACTATCCCCTAAGGCTTCATTCCCTTAACTTGTTGACTGCTTTAAGCTCTTCGGAGTTATCCACTGCTGGATCCTCCTTAACAATCAAGTAAAATAAAAAATATATTGTTATAGTACTTGCTTATACCGACAAGTCCAAATAAAATCAAGAACTATTAATGAGGTTGACGAAAGATGAAAAAACCTATACAAGACAGCAAGCAACCGAAGAAAGATGTTTATACAGTTGAAGAGTTTTGTCGGCTGGTTCGGATTGGACGAACGCTTTATTATAAGCTGATCAAGCAAAAACTTGGTCCAAGGATCATGAAGCTTGGTGAGCGCTCAGTTCGGATCAGTCACGAAGCAGCTGTCAACTGGATGAAGAAGATGGAGAGACATCGTTATGAGCAGTGATTTTCTTGATCAGTACCTCGAAGCCAAGAGCGACGGCGCTCGAGAGGTGCTCAATGACCTACTTATCTGGCTTAGGGCCGAGATGAAGACCTATTCTTTTGACACGCTGGCTTTACGATTCGGTAAGGCCGTCAGGTCAAAGATTGAAGAGCAATTAAACAACAACCACAAGGAGTAATACAATGCGTCTATTAGTTACAGTTTTATTTATCAGTTCAATCCTAGTAAGCGGCGTCGCCTTAGCTGATAGGAATGCCCTTATTAAATGCAGTCCCGATACACCTCATGATTGTGAATAGAGCATGATGACCGTATTCTATTTACTAAACATAGCAATGGGCGCTTGGTTTGCTTTCTGCACAGCGCTTGTGCTCTTACCCAAAAGATATGCCGAATCCTGCGATCTGTTCTTTAGTGCTCTTGACTATTCAATTGATCACTATCGCGTGAGCTGGGTGTGTTCGGCTATCGGGCTACTCGTCTGGACGGTTCAATGTTGGTTGAGGTGGTTATGATGCTAGAGGATCAGGTCTGCAAATTAGAATTCGCTCAGCGATTGAAAGAGCTTGGATTTAAGCAGGAAAGTTATTTTTATTGGACGCCGGACGATACCAATGAAACTTGGAAAATTGAACATTGTGCAAGAATATGGTCAGCTCATTACTCAGCCTTTACCGTTGCTGAACTCATCGCAATGGTTCCCGAATTCAAAGAGCCCTATCGCTTTTTGTTTGGCGTTGAGAACCCAAGTGTCTGCATGCCGAAGTACTTCGCTACATGCGATGTAGTTAATTATCCCGAAGACTATGACATCCACGGTGATAACCTAGCTGATTGCCTTGCGGAGCAATTCATTCATTTAGTTACGAATAAGGCGATGGAGGTTCCGAAGTGACCTTCTTGAATTGCAAAGACTGTAAAGATTGTTCGGAGAGAGAGCAAAATTTAAAAGATAAAATGGATAGCTTGCTTGGTGATTTAGCTGAAGCAAGAAAATATGGAGAACGATTGGCAATCATTGAGATGCGTAAATTCGTCATTGCCTTTGCTGATTGTTACCTAGACAACTTAGAAAAGAAGCTTAAGGATAAATAATCATGATGGCCGGTGGTCCCAAGATCGACATGGATAAGATGGCTGAGAACTACATGAAGATGCGTCGCTTTCTTCAATGGCAAGCAGCGCAAGCATGTGATACTGAAGACATCTGCTTCCCCTGCAAGGCATCTGAGATGCTTGATAGCATCTACATCGATCATGATCGAACTGAGACTGTGTGCTTAGAAAAGCCCATGCCGCCTGTGTGTTCGAAATGCGATGGCGTTGGAAGGACGTGGAAATGAGCGAATGGATCAGCGTTAAGGATAGATTGCCGCCTGATGATGAGCATGTTTTAATTTTCATTCCATGTTATCCAGGTATCAGTTTAGGAAGTTTTCACAGTGATTATGGGTGGAATGATCGTTGTGATTCTATTCAAATGCCGCATGATAATAAGGTTACTCACTGGATGCCATTGCCGGAGACACCAAAATGAGCACTATTCATCCGGAAGATTTATTTGTTGAAGCCTCTAAGAAATTCGCTGATAGCATGAACGATCGATGGGTATCGGTTAAAGACCGCATGCCACCTGAAGATGGTGCTTATCTCACTTATGACGATACAAATGAGATGACAGTTTATTACTTTCGGAAAGACCGAGGAAAGTTCTTCAATGCATTCGTAACCCACTGGCAGCCTTTACCCCCGCCGCCTAAGGACCGCAAATGACAACCATTCGTTACCGCGTCTGGGATGATCTGCATAAGAGCGGCATGTGCGAAGTCCTTAGCATTGACTTCCTGAATAATGAATTCGGCTATGTCTGCAATTGCGGCGGAGTGCATTGGCTTTACAAGAACGACTTTTCTGAACTCCTCGCCTGGACTGGATGGAAGGATATTAAAGGCAAGATGATCTTTGAAGGCGATTACGTCAAACTGAACAATCTGCCCATTGGCGGATCAGATGGCATTGCTGAAGTGATCTGGTGCAATGACTTCACCTTGAAGAATAACCCCGGCTGGGGGCTATGGTTTCCGCAGATAGCGGAGAACGGCATGAAAGGCGGCTATAATGACCTAGAGACCTTTCTGGGCTGTGAAGTGATTGGCAATCAATATGAGAAGCCGGCATGTCTACTTCTTCCATCATCGTAAAGATCTGCAAGCACCATGGCCCGCGCACTGAAGACCAGCTCTACACCTGGAAATGGCGTGACAAGACCTTCAAGCGCTGCCATGAATGCATCCTTGCTAAATCCCGGAAGTACGAAGCATCCAAGCCAAAAGAGGCAAAGAAGACCTATCGGGCGCAGCAGTGGATCAAAGAGAAAGAGCGTCTGACAAAGCTACGTAGCTCGCCGGAAGCCCTAGCTAAGCGGCGGGAGTATGCAAAGCAGCTTTATCAGCGTAAGAAAGCATTGAAGACCCCAAAGGTAGCTGCTCACATCTGCAAGATCCACGGACCCCTGAGCGAAGAAGAGATCTACTTGCATCAGAAAACATCAGAAGGTCGCAAGCCCTATTTCGGCTGTCACCACTGCAAGATTGAACGCCAACATCGCTATGCAGCCAATAACAAACGCAAGGTACTAGCGCTCTCTAAAAGACAGAACAGAGCTAGACGCGATGAACTCAAGGACCACTACATCAAAAAGCTCCTGCGGAATGATTTAGAGTATCCGGAAGCCTTAATAACACCTGAGATAATTGAACTTAAACGCCTTAACCTTCAGCTTAAGAGATTTGTAAGGAGTGCCTTGGATAAACGGGAACGTGACAAGGAACGCCGGAGGGAAGAAGCCCGCTATAGAGCGAGATTGCGCCATGAACAAAACCTGCCGTAAGCATGGTGTATTAAAGCCTGAGGACACCTATTGCTATAGATCATCTAGCTACATCGGCTGCAAGCTATGTAAAAATGGCTATAAGAATTGGGCTGTCAATAATCCAGATAAGAAGAAAGCAGCTGAGGTAAAGAAACGCACTGAGAGACTGGCTGAACAAGCTGCTGGAACCCTCAAACTGCACTGCCCTAAGCATGGAGACATTCCCTGTGAGAAGATACGCATTGATTCCCGAGGAACGAAGATATGCCGGCAATGCAGCAATGAGATCTGCGCTAAGAGTCACTCCAGGCCAGAATACAAGAAGCGCGCAAGGGAATGGCTGCACAGTGACCCCGCAAGGAAACGCCGCTATCGACTCAACGACTACACTAAAAGACGCATCAGACAACGTAGACGCTACCACGAAATACGCAAGAACCCCGAACTCAATGCTAAACTAAGAATCAAGGAACGCAAGAACGCCACCAAAGGCCGGGAACGCCTCAATAACCACTACATCCGAATCCTTCTCTCAGGAAGTCGCTATGCATGGCCCTATGGCGATATCCCCCAGGATGTCATAGACCTTAAGAAAGCCTCAGTCCTACTTGTGCGTGAGATACGTAAGCTATGTGGATATAAATGGAAACCTCTATGACCTAATGGTTTGACAAATGAATAAAAATCTGCTACAATCTTGAGATTCCTTAAGATTTAACTAGGACAGCCTTGTGAGCAAAAGCTTCACTTTACACGGAATAGGTTTAAAGTCTTGTCCTTGGTGCGGCTTTCGGGTCAATTTAAGATATAGCATTTACGACGATAAGAAATGGTACTTTATTAATTGCAGGGCATGCCGCATCCGGATGGATGATGAAGTGCGAGATGATCTTATACGTAGATGGAACCAGAATCGGTCTTAATAAATAGTACCTGCACATGTATCAGCGGAGCTACCCCCTTACCCCACGGGTGACGGCCTGGGTGTTTTTGCAGATGATAGAGGGGGGGATTGATAGTACCGTCAGGGAGCGGGCAGAGAGGCGGAGAGAGAGGCTAGTAGTCTTCGTATGCTTTCTTTGCATCTTTGATACGCTGTTCAGTGTTGAGATTGAATGTAACCTTGTTGCTGATTGCTGTATCACCTGTCATCTTGTTCACTTCCTTGATAGCGTCTAATCCAATCCTGACCTTGTTAGTGTTCGCTAGTTCATGGTCATCATCAGGGATATATGTATCAATTATGTGCTTAAGCTTCTTAGCACGCCATAAGATTGTCATTCCGAGCTTAGAGACGATAGCATCATGCCTCGAATCCAATGCCTTATGGACAATCTCTTTAACAAGGGGCTGTTGAATCAGGTCAAAGCCTTGTGTGCGAGAGGTTGAGCGCTCGTAACCAGCGTCTAGCATTGCTTTTTCTATATTGAATCCATTGCCAACAAGATTACGAGTGAAATCATATTGCTTTTGGGTGAGTGTATGAATAGAGCGCTTAAATTCTTTTGTATAGGCCATTCATTATCAAGCCTTCTTAGCTAGTTTTAATGCTCGGTATTCTTTGCTGCGTTTGTCCATTTTAACTGCTGATGATTGCAAAGAGTCAAAGGTTTTAAGTGTTTCGTCTTTATTGCTTTCCTGACTAACCCACCCAATGCCCTTGCAATAGGCGCAATCCTTAGTGATACCGCCTAAAGGGGCTACTTGTTTCTTGCCTTTGCAGCTAGGGCAGATTAACGGCATGTCATGCAATCCTTTGAATTAATGCACTAATTAATCATAGCGGATTATTGCTGTAATATCAAGTAAACAATAGTTGACATTAAATAACAAATGATATAACCTTGCATTACCGTTTAACATTATAAGAGAGATATAAAAATGAAAATATCAATCAAACGTCATCCATTAAGCAAACCTTTCTTCTTAATCCCCTGGTGTGAGTACGTTGGGGGTTTCTGGCATAACCTATTCAATAGTTATAGCACGGAATTGATCTGGGGTTATTGGCAGATACAACTATTTAGAGTGAGGAGCGCTTAAATGACCTTTGAACCATTAAAACTATATAACTGGACTAGCGATCATTTTGATCTATGGATACAAGGCCAGCATATTGCTATTGGCTATCATACAGGCCAATGCTCAGATAGCATCGCAATGCTGCTTAAGAAAAAATATCTACTCAAGCAATTCAAACGCATCAAAGCGAAAGACTTGCGCCAATACCTTGAGCAATTCGACCTTGAACGGCCTAGAACTAAATACGGGTGCATGTCACAAGTTCTTTGGCTTGCTTGTGGCGATTTAATAGATAATCAATAAGAGGAGTTTAAGCAATGAGAGATTATAGAACCAATAAAACAATTGAGGAAATGAACGAGCAAGAATTAGTCACTTATTGCCTAGGTGATATTCAAAATGCTTGCAATATCCCGCCTATCGCTGAAGCCCTCAAGCTTGTCACTAGGCGCTTGCGTGATCTAGGACTTAACGGAAATGATCATATTGCCATGCGATGGCTAATAGATAAGCTCTATAGCCTTGTCGGGCGTGAAGTAGATGAAAGAGACGATCACGAAAGAGCGCTAGTTGACCATGCCCTTAAAACACTAAGAGGAGAATAGCCATGTTATTAAAACCATTATATGAAGCTCGTTTCCATACAATGCACGAAGTGAGAACCCTTAAAGACGTTAAGCGAGATATAGAGCGCGATGCTCCGCTTAGTAGCGCTGAGGAAATAGACTTTGCTAAACGTATTAGCTACGCAGAAGGCCAATTTGAAGCATACGATAACGCAATAGCACTACTCAAAGACGCTATAACTCAATTGATCAATGGAGTTTAAATCATGACACAACGTATTAATCAAAAAGACTTAGAAATACTGGTCAATAAAATAAATCGCCTAACCAATAGTCCTATGAGCTATTGCGACAAAGTAATTGAGCAGCCCTTCAAGGCTAATATCGGTCACTACTATCTAGACTGGGCATATGGCGGAGTAAAGCTTGAGCGCGTGCATAACGAGCAAGGGGGCTGTATTACGGTAAGCACCGGGGGGTACGGCACTAAACGCGCCCTCTATCAATGGATGACAGCTTTTATTAGTGGATTAAGCAACCAGGAGCAGCAAGCATGTTAAAGCCCGGGATTCACATTATTGATGTTAAGCAATGCTTATTAGCCAATAGAAAGCATGCACTAGAGAAACAAGAAAATAACATGAATAAATTAGAATACTATCAGGCTATCTATGATTTCTGCGACATGATGTTAGATGAATACTTTAAACCAGAGGAGAAGTAAAGATGACAACCACAACAGAAAAACCCTTTAACACTCAGTTTTCAACAATAAGAGAATGGCTTGAAGATGAAGTGAAAGAAAAAAATGAGGAAGGTTATACAACTTTCCTCAATGACCTAACAAAGCATGGTTGTATATCCGGCATGGTTAGCAGTCTCATTTATTATGAGGATACTAATGCTTTCTATGATCAATTTGAATCGGAAATATGGGAGATGCTAGAAGAAAGCGCCCAGGATCAAGGAATAAATATTTTAGAATTAATAGGACATTTTAAAGGCGCTGATAATGTAGAAGATATGTCAACTTTCAAAAATTTATTAGCCTGGTATGCTTGCGAAGAAACAGCCCATAAGATGTTAATGGAGAAAGAGGAAAGCGACAATGCCTAGCCAAGAAGAAGACTACAGGGATACTGGCCATGAATATTGTCCCCTATGTGGAGTCTACAGTAATACCGTCATGCTCATTGAGTATGACGGGGTAGATGCAGCTTGCAAAGATTGCCGACAACAACTAAGAGAGACAACAAAATGACTATATCAAGAAAAAGACTTCATGCATTAATTGCTAGAAACCTTAGGAACTATTCACGCGATGAATTGCTAGGAATAATTTTGAGGGAATTAAATGATGAGCAATTAATTTATTATGCGGAAACTATTTGCTCTCATTGTTTAGGGGGATTCTTTGGAAAAGGGGATCTTTGCAATATCTGCGGAAATAAAGAGGAGAAAAAAAGCAATGCCTAAATTTAAAATAGAGCTATGCAAAAACAAAATAGCTTATCAATTCTCAAAACCGTTTATCATTGAAGCAAGCACAAGGCGGACAGCTTTAATCAAAGCGAACAAGATTGCTGCTAATATTGCCAAAGAACAATACTATCCCGACCTGGTTGAAATGAATAATCAACAACAATACATAGACTGGGATGAATGGTGTAATGATACATCAATAGAATGTCGTCCAGCTTTAATTGAGGAGATACTTGATAATGAATGAATTTGCAGAGCGCCGGATTGAAAACGCCTTGAAGCAATTAGACCAGCTTGCAATTGGCGATTTAACAAAAGAATCCTTTAAGCTTTTAAATGAAGCAAAAGAAAGATTAGAGAGGATAATATTAAATGCCTAAGCACATTCTCGCCGAAAAACTTTCCTTGCGTGAGTTCTTTTATCAAGTTCTAATCCCAAAGATTGACAAGCAATATAGACGCTATATTCAATGCGAATTCTGGAACGAGTGGGCGTGGGAGTGTAAGAGAAAGATAGTCAAACACTCTCGCGCTAAATGGTGGGTAAGGTGGAGACGCTTTCTAAAATGGCAGCAATAACAAAAAACTGTAGACGGCATGGACATTTTTTTTAAAATGATAACATTATAAGTAAAACACACGACCGTGAAAAACCTAATGTATTATGTCGTTTATGCAAAATAGAAAATGATAAAAAAAGTTATCAAAAAAATCGTGAAAAAAGATATCAAAAAAATCTAGAATGGACTAGAAAAAATAAAGATAAAATGAAATTAATTAGAGCTAGAGTTTTTCAAAAACATAAAGAAAAAATTTATGTAAAAAACAAAATAAGATCTAAAAATCATACGGAAAATGCAAGTGATCATTATTTAAGAATGATTCTCTCGCGTAGTGGAAAGTTTGAATATAAAACTATTCCACAATGGCTTATAGAAATTAAACGAGTATTGCTCCTGATTAAACGTGAATTAAAGGAACTAAAGAAACCTTGACGAACGATTAAAAATTAACTATCATCAGCTAACAAAAGAGGAGAATAAGGCATGAAATCACAGATTAATTTTGATACACTAGAATACATGCAAGAGTTAAAAAACTCCGGATTAACGGAACAACAAGCTCAAGGTTTAACAAAAGCAACAGCAAAAGCGTTTGGTCAAATGGCCGATGTTAAAGAACTAGTTACTAAGAATGACATTATAGAATTAAAAAACGCTACTCAAAAAGATATTTTAACTCTAGAATTAGCTCTAAAATCATTTATTGTTAAATCCTTTTTAATCGGAATAGGCGCTCTTGGAACAATTCAAAGTTTAATCCAGCATTACATAAAATAACGAGGAGAACCCGCTAAAATGAAAACCCAACGCTTCCCCAATGACGGCTACGGTACAAGACTCGCAGTCCTTGAGCAGATAGCCAAAGAAACAACCGAAACACTTAAAAGACTGGAAAACAAAATAGAGCATCTAAGCGCGGAATCCTGGAGTCAATTTCGCTGGCTTCTCGGAATTATCTTCACGCTTTCCCTTGCCAATACAGCAACAATCGTAAGTATTCTTTCTAAAATTCATTCATAACATAAGAGAGCTAACTAATGAAAAAGAAACGTCAGTCAAAAAAGCCACAGCTTCAAACACAAGAAGAACAAATTAATCAATTTTTTCCCTTAAAGGAAATGCCGTGCGAACTACTCGAAAAGATCCGCGAGCGCATGGAAATTGAACTATGGACACTTCATCTAAAAAATCACACAGGCAATCCGTCTCTCAGCTTTGCTACTGCCGTCACTTCCTTTGGAGAATCTTTAAGAAATTGGCTTGCAAGCGAGCTGATTGCTTCATCTATTGTTGAGGAAAAATCTTAATGCAACTGTTGGCGATAGTGCTGATATTTTGGGTTGTCTTCATAGTCTGCACTTAATTCTTAGACTTAATGCTCGAGCCAAAATAATAGCTAATAATAATCACCAGGATATCTTGCACACGGGCTGAGATAACATCAAGGCCCTGTCCTTCATGAATCACGCAATAGCATTGAATCAGCGCGTATATACAGAGAAATGCCAGCGCGAGGATCTCCGGCACATGATCCCTCACAGCTACTTCCCTAGAACGGGCACTCGCCCTATCAGCGTTTGCCAAGCTCTCTAAAGCTTCGGCATGTTCGGCCTCAAGCTGCTTTATTTTCTCAATAGAATCTGGAGAAGCATTGAGAGCCGAGAGAATATCAGAATTAGAAGCGCCAATGGGTAAATGAAGATAATGAGCCATAAGCCCCAGAGCAACTCCCGCAAAAGGACTGCCAAGAACACTCCCCAGGAGCGGAGAAGCGTCCTCAATGAAGCCAATGATCTTTTTAAGAATCGTAACATCTTGAATACCATCCATCCAGAAACTCCTTTTCTTCTGGGAAGTGATTAACTAGATCCTTGTAGTAGTTGCCCCGTTCAGCCCGTAATGCTGGCATAAGAAAGAACCCGCATTGATTGACCAAGCTGATTGTTTCATCGCCTAAGATTCCATCTTCCGTAGGCCTTCCCCATTTACGCAATACAGCCCAGCAGGCACGTTGAATGGCTTTAATAGCAGGCGCTACTCCGCAATTAACTGCAAAATCGAATAGGTAATTAGCGTGTTCTTGTTTCAAGAGTCTTTCAAAAGGCTGGACATTCCAGAACTGCTCACGATAGATCTGTTTCGCAGTATCAAGCGACATTTCTTTAACAGCTTGGTCGTCCAGTACAACACCAAAGCCGTACTTTCTAAGATTTTCAATGGATAGGGAATTGAGAAACCGCAGAGAAATACCAAAATTAGTTGAACTCCCGCGATCACGAGGATTGTTACTATAACGCCCTTCATTATCCAGTACAAAAGCAACCGCTTCTTCAAAGTTCGCCATCCTTAGTCTCTCCCTGTGAACCTTCTTTAATTACTCTATCACAAGGCCGCAAACATCCGCTACAGAGCAAATAATCTTCATCATAGTGCCCGCTTCCCTGGAAAAATGACCTCGCTCCAAGAAGGGGTAACTGACAACAAACCGACAACATGAAATATAATCACTCCCGAAAATATCTCTTAATCACAGCTATTGCTTCATCTACTCCGGCACAGACCGCAGTCGCATAACCTAATAAGCTAAGATTACTGAGCCAGATTCGCTGGGTATCGCTAAGCACTCCACCTGTCTTTCGCTTGAGTTCAATATAAAGGCCGTGATAAGCCCCACTAGGCATAGGAAAACATAAATCAGGCACTCCAGAACTAACCCCCATCCTTTTGAACTTAGCTCCTTCCAACGCATTTCTACTTCCTCCATTCGGAACATGATAAAATATCAACGGCTGCCCGCAATAAGGGGCTTTGGTGAGGCGAAACAGTCTACACCATTTAACAAACGCAATCTGTTCTTTTTCTTCAGTCGGAATCGGTATCCGAAATGAAGACTTCTTCCTTGAAGCCCGGAATGGCATACTGTATAATCCTTATACAGGTTTAAACGCAATTATAGCTTGTTTGAAAGACGATCTTTTTTACTGTCCCTTTGAGCGTCCTGTTGATGATCTTTTAAATTTGACGGCTCAGATTTCGTTTTTTCGGTATCCTGAACCAAAAGCTCATAGCTCTGCCACCACCTCTTTCGCTTCCTTGCGCTTTGTCTACGCAGATCTTTCCAGTCTGTGTACATATTATTCATCCCTTAAGTAGTGGTAATTTGAAACCCACAATGGAACCCCCATTTTTGATTATAACCTGCTGTATTCCAAAAATCTGATACCAAAGGCGATTAAAATCATATCCTTCAATGCCGGGCTTCCAAACATTATCCTTCAATTCCCAGAGCGTTTTTTCATCATAATGCTGTTCAATCTGTTGTAGATAGCTCATCGCGGTGTTAACCGTTTCTAACCGCCTTCGCTCCAATTCCTGGGCTGATTCCCTTGTCTGGTACTTCTCCATGGCCATTCATCCTTTTGCCTTTGAGTTTCGTTAAAATCTCCTTAATGTGCATGTGGCTTGTCTTGCATTCCGCCTTGTCTAGTTCCTTCAAACGCTCGTGTTCCCGGAGCTGCTGATCAAAATGCTCCCTATCCTTGCGATCCTGTTCACTTTCTTGCTTTTGATGTTGTTTTAAAGAAAGCGAGCTCGTAAGCTTTTTATTATAAACATTCTTAGAAGCATTATTAGATGTAGTCCATGGTGAGCTACCCCCTGGTTCACTATGACCTACCCCCTGGTTCACTGTGAGCGAGGTGTCCCTCTTCTTAGGGGGAAGGTGGTTCATGGTGAACTGGGTACCACCCAGCTCAACGTGAACTAGGATCCAACGGCCTAATGAGTAGTTATTGCTCATTCCGAAATGATTATAAGAAAGTTTGATCATTCTATACTTGACTAAATTTGCTACAGATCTTTTGACAGTGCTTAGAGAACAACCGCTATATTTTGCGATCTGAGAGTGTGAAAGTTTACAGATAGTTTTGCCGGAACGATAAAATTCCATGTCCAGGACATCGGCTATGTAGCGCAAGATGGAGCGCGTATTTCCATTAAGTATTTTTTTAACAGACTTTAGTTTAAAGGGACGTTTAGAATTAAGAAAACAAGATACCTGAAAGCCGGCGGTATGCTGACGCTGGGAGGACTGCATCTATTTGCTCCTTAGACCCCGCAGAAGCTTGCTAAAAGCCTTTTTATCCCTTAAAATGCGTGGGTCACTTGTTAAATGGAATTAAATATGGCAGGGGAGCTTGTAACTCCCCTTTCATACGAAAGACCCTCAGTATCCTCCTCTAATTCAATAAAAACAAGAATAAGCAATCCTTTCCCCAATGCGGAAATTCATGATATAATTGGTGTTCTCTTATGGTTTAAACGGCAGCAACCAATTAAGGGCGGACTCCTCTCCGCCCTCTTTTTTGGTTAGTCTTTGGTCAATAACTTGGTCTTTTCTTGAGCGCGATCATCAAACACCAGCGAACTATTCGGGTCTTCCAAGAACGCAATTTCAACGCCTCTTCCCAGCATCTTGTTATAGTCGCCTTGTGTCTTCAACGTACCTAGGACGGTATCAATCATTTTTGCAACAACCATGCCCTCTTGAAGATCAACCCTCTTTTCTCTCAATCCCGTGAGGGTTTCAAGGGCGAAGTCGCGTAGTTCTTTGATATTTTTTGGTGCTGCTGTGCTCATCTTTTTTTCTCCTACATTGTTTGCAACGATAATAATTTATGCCTTTCCTTCGCTTATCAATATGAACATCCTCCCGAGTCAATCCACCGTGTATCCTACAACGATGAACGACTAGGCGAATTAATCCATTCATTGAACTCCTTTATTTTTTTTAAGTTCTCGCGCATTAAATAATAAATATTCATCACGAGGACAATAATGATAAACAATAATGCCGTTTGTTTTTTGAAGGGGGAATGAATCAGTCCAACGAAATATAACTCTTAAATGTCTGCTTCCAGGATCTTTAGAAAGTTTATTCCCATCACCTGCTTCAGTCTTACAAATTTTGAATGCGAGCTTATCATCCGGATGAGAGAAAAGAACTAACTTATCACCAACTTTCCACCCTAATGTATTAGCAACTTCATAACCAATACGCACAAGAACACGGTCAACAGGGACATCAGACTTTCTTTGTTTAAAGGAAACAGAAACATCATCCTTAGTCAAAAAGACACCCTCTTTTGCCATTCTAATTTTTCTTAATGGAGTCACTCGCAACCAATGATTGTCCATTGTATCAATCAATTCTTTTAAAGATATGATCCTTTCGCTCATTTGTAACACCTCTTTTAGTTAAGATAATTCAATAATAGATGTAATAACTTCACCACGTATTTCTAACCAATCTATCAACTCATGGACTATGCTCTCCTCCCTAAAATAATAACGTGGAAAAAAACTCTTCTCATCGATCAAACAACTTTGTGCATATTCACTTTTTGCTAAAGCTTTAATACAAGGCATGTTCATTTCAGCAACCCACCGCCAAGAACCATTCTTATTGTTATGACCAATGTATTTTATAAAATGATTTGTCCAAACTGTTTCTATTTTAATGTTTAAAACTTCTTTATCCAAAAG